>OJJU01000216.1_pt1 | contig 25168 bp, 22 predicted proteins | sample 1596141 | NCBI WGS metagenome assembly OJJU01 (sample SAMEA4350150, study PRJEB24818) | metagenome | biome: human; feature: gut; material: faeces | place: Denmark | collected 2013-09
AAATCCTTCAGGGTAGCATAGCCATGCTGCATGGCAGAATAGCTGACAGAAATATTCAGAACTGCCAGGATCAATATAAAAATGGAAATGACGCTGACCATGGTGATCAGGATAAAGCGACGCTGTAATTTTCGGATCATTTTGAAACCTCCAGACGATAGCCGATTCCTCTGACGGTTTTGATCTGAACCGGTGTATTCAAAGAGGAAAACTTCTGTCTCAAAAAGGAAATATAGACTTCTATATTATTGTATTCAGCTTCACTTTCCAGTCCCCAGATCTTTTCGATCAGAAGATCCTTTGGCATGATCTGGCCGGGATTTCTCAGAAGAAGCTCGATGAGCTGGGCTTCCTTGGGACCAAGACGGATAGAACCGGTCTTTCCCGACAGTTCAAGGGAGCCTTTATCAAAGGTAAGATCCTCATAGGAAAGGACTTCTCCGGTGTAGGAGCCGCCACGCCTGGAGAGGGCACGGATCCTGGCCAGCAGCTCTCCGGTGGAAAAGGGCTTGGCCAGGTAATCATCGCTTCCGGCATCCAGTCCGGTGATGATATCGGACACCTCGGATTTGGCTGTAAGCAGAATAACAGGCATAGTCAGGCCATCACTGCGCAGCTTTTTAAGGACAGAAAGGCCATCCATGCCTGGCAGCATGATATCCAGAAGGATCATGTCATAAATGCCGGAGGAGGCATAGTCGTAGCCGTCATCCCCACGGTAGACGGTATCTACCTGATAATGATTCTGTTTTAAAATTTCAGCGACAGCGTCTGATAACGCTTCTTCATCTTCTACAAGTAAAATTCTCATAGCAGTTTCCCCATTAAAGCATCCTGACTGGCAGGATTCATTCGTGTGTTTACAAATACAGTATAACACAATACTTTAACGAATCTTAAATTTTGAGGTTTTCCAAATTAAATTTCAAGGTTCATTTAAGAAATGAAAATTATAGTCTTAAGAAGAAAATGCTGGAAGCCGGAAGGAAAGAGACATGAAAAAGAAAAAATGGATTGTGACAGGGGCAGTAATTATTGCAGGGCTTGCGATCCTTGCAGGAACGACTGTATTTTTCATAAGAAAAAATAAAGGGCAGGAGGTGCGGGAAGCACCGCAGATGCCAGAGATAAGTGGAGACATCATCAGTGCGACAGGACTGACCAGTGTGGGGATGAACACAGAAACACTGAAACTGGATTTTCTGACAACAGAGCTTTATGTGGAAGAGAGCTATCTGTCCGCTGGGGATGAAGTGGATGCCGGAGCAAAGGTATTTAAAATTTCAGAGGATACCCTGAGTGAGGCGAAGCAGGAGCTTGCAGACAAGGTGACGGAAACAGAGCTTGCTTACAGACAGGGACTGATCGATTACGAAAATGATCTCCTGGAGGCAGAAAATACCTATAAGAAAGCATCTATAGAGGCTGATTATGTGCAGACGGTATATGACCAGGCTGTGGCAGATGCGAAAAAGACAGTAGATGATCTACAGGAACAGGTAGAGGAAGCCAGAGAACTCCTGGAGAAATATCAGAAGTCAGAGAGCGAAGATTATTACAGAGCCTATTATCAGGTGGATGAATTATATGAGGCATACTATGAGCATTTTAATCTCCTTATGAGCTTTTATGAGAAATGGAATATTGAAACATTAAATGATCTGTATGGAAAGTCAGCATCCAGTCTGAGTCTTTCTTCTATTACAGGCTCTTCCTCATCTTCAGCAGTATCTTCTGACATGGCACAGGCTGGTGTCGCTGGTGAGACAGGCGGCTCCGGAGCCGGAGGCAGTTTTGCAGCAGGAAACGGCAGCTCAGGCAGCGGGGATTCCGAAAAGCTGTCGGTCTACAATCTGTTAGATGAACTGGTGACGGAGGAAGGAGAGGCCTATCAGACAGCTCTCAAAAATTATGAAAAAGCAAAGGCACAGGCCGGTGCGGGTCTTAAGAAAGCAGAAAGTAACCTGACCGATCTGGAGGCGCAGCTTGTCAGTGCACAGACAGAGTATGAAACTTCTTTGATCAGCAGTAAGGCAGACTATGAAGTGACACTGGCTGAGAGTGAGAATGCAGAGCTTGTCTATGAAACCACGAAGCAGAGTCTTGAAGAAACACTGGAAGGACTAAAGGATGACAAAGAAGAAGCAGAGGAAAACCAGCAGTCATTTCTGGAAGCTTTGTCAGATGGATATTTTTATACGGAAAAAGCAGGAACCGTTGTGGCCAGCGCAGTGTCAGCGGATTCTTATCTTACGGGAGATACACTTGTGATCGCTTACAGCAATCCGGAGACAGTGACGATCACAGCGCAGGTGGATCAGGCGGATATCGCCGGAATAGAGATTGGGGAAGAAGCTTATGTGATGGTCAGCGGATATGGAAATTATGAAGGAAATGTTACCATGCTGAATCCTGTGACACAGGCAGACAGCAGAACCTCTGTAACGTATCAGGTGACCGTAACCCTAAGCGGAGATGTCAGTGATCTGACCTCTAATCTGACGGCATATGTTTACTTTGGTGATGTGGATGCCATGAAAAATGCACCAGATGGAGAATTGATAGATAGGAGAGAGGCAGGAAATGAAACAGAAAATTCTTGAGAGGCTGCGATGCGATAAAAAGTTCAGAAAGAAAATGATCCTTTTTGCAGGAATCCTACTTCTGCTGTTTCTGGCCGGCCTTTATACACTGGTGATCAGGCCTGCTAGATCCAGGGAAAACTATGTATATAAGGAAGAAGCGGTAAACAGAGGGGATCTGGTTCTTGGGATCATGGAAAGCGGAAGCCTTTCTTTTACAGAAAAAGAGGTGGCCTATGATCTGGATCTGTCATTGATCTATGATGATGACGAAAGCGACAGTGACGATGACGAAGAAGATGATGAGGAGGATGCTGATAAATATCTTGAGATTTCACAGGTTTATGTGGTAAGCGGTCAGCAGGTGGCAGAGGGAGATGCCCTGTTTTCCCTTACAGAAAGCAGTGTGGCAGCAGTTAGTAGGAAGATCAGCGCAGCTCTTGCGGAGGCTGAGATCAGTCTTTCCACTGTACAGACGGAGTATGAAACATCCCTGATCAGTGCGAAGAACACCTATGACAGCAGCGTAAAGAAGGGGAACAGGGCATCAGAAGAATATCAGGCAGCTACAAGCCAAAGCAGTGCCAGGATCACAGGTCTGGAGGGGGAAATTGAACTGCTGACACTGGAGATCACGCAGGCACAGGAGGCTCTTGCAGATGAAGATTTCCTGGAATCCATATCAGAAGCGCAGACTGCTTATACTTCAGCAAAAAATAAATATGAAGATACAGATGTTCATAATGCCACAGCCTATATCAGTAACCTGGATGCTTACGAACAGGCCAGGGAAACACGGGATCAGCTCCTTACGCAAAAGGAGACTTATGAGAATACGATTATAGACAATCAGTCTGAGATTGAGAAAAAACAGAAAGAACTGCAGTCGGCACAGACAGACAAGGTGCTGGATGACCAGCAGGCAAAGAACGATTATAACAGTGCGGTTCTTTCCGGGGAATTGGCACAGGATATTTATGATTACAGTACAGAATCTCTGCAGGATGCTGTAACACAGGCACAAAGTACGTATGATGAGCTGCAGCAGCTTCTGGATGATTTTAATGTATTTGTCGGAGAAGATGGAACAGTTTATGCGCCGGAGGATGGACTTCTGATCAGTGTGAACTGTGAGGAAGAGGAGGAACTGACAGGAGAGAGTACACTGATTTCTTATACCACAAGAGATGGTACCGTATCCATTGATGTATCAGAAGAAGATATTGCGGCGATTTCTGTAGGAAGCAGTGTGGAAATTGTATTTACTGCCTATCCGGAGGAAACCTACGAAGGTACGGTACTCAGCATTACCACCACAGCGGCATCTGACTATGCGGCAACGATCAGTTATCCGGTACTGATTGGGGTAGAGGGAGATACCGGAAAGCTGTATGGGGGCATGACGGCCGATGTGACCTTTGTCACAGACAGCGTGGAGGATGTGCTATATGTTTCAAGAAAAGCTGTGTTTGAAGAAGACGGAAAAACCTGTGTATACCGGAAGACGGAGAATGGCGGTATGGAAACAGTGGAAGTGGAAACAGGCTTTACTGATATGAGCCATGTGGAAATAAAGAGCGGGCTTTCAGAAGGCGATACCGTATATCTGAAAAGTTTGATGACTGCCGGCAGCGATACCGACAGCAAAGCAGCAGACAGCGAAAAAAGTGCGGGCAGGAAAGGAGGTACGGGAAAAGAATGAAAGCATGGTTTGAAAAAATCAGGGAAAAGCTGACCGGAGAGAAAAGAAAAAAATATCTCCTTTCAGGTACGACTGCACTGCTCGTGATCATATGTGCCGTGACAGGAACAGTGGCTGTCAGGAATAGCAGAAAGGAGCCTGCTCAGACGCAGACAGGAAGTGAAGTCAGGAGGAACTCTGACGGAGAAAAAATAACGTATACGTCAAGCGGCAGTGTGGATGTAGGAACGAAGACGATGAGTCTTTCTCTGGATATCAGTGAATTTGCCGCATCAAAAGGCTTTTCCATGGATTCCTTCATGGGAGGAATGGCGATGCCTGGAATGGACGGACAGACGTCTGACAGCTCTTCCGGAACGAGAACCCTGAAGGTGGAAGAGGTTTACGTGGAAAGCGGAGAGGAAATACAGACAGGCGACCCGGTGCTGAAGCTGACACAGGAAAGTGTGGACAGTTTAAGGACACTTCTGACAGAGGATGTAAGCAGTGCAAAGACTGCTTATGAAGAGGCTATGACAGCAGCCAGACAGGCAGATCAGCAGGCACAGGCAGATTATGAAATGAACATGCTTTATGCGGATTATGCGGACAGTACCTATGAAGAAACACTGTCAGAATTAAAGGAAAATGTGGAAAGTAAGCAGGAGGATCTGACTGAAGCGCAGGAAAATTATGATGAGGCAGTAAAGGCGCTGGAGGAAAAGGAGGCACTTCTCACAGAGGAAAAGCAGGTTCTGGAAAACGCATCCTTTACACAGGAAGGAACCGACAAAGAAGAGAATCTGTACTGGTGGATCGTGGCTTATGAAACAGAAAGAGAAGCAAAGGATCTTGTGACTTCCCTGACTGAGGAAATAGAAGAACTGAAAGATACTATTACAGAATATGAAGAAGCTGTAGCAGAGGCAGAGAGAAATCTGGCACTTGCAAACCGGGATCTTCAGGAAGGGAAAATCGAAGCAGAAGCAGAAAAGGAAAAGCAGGTCTATCAGGCAGAGAATGCGCAGGAAATTTATGAGGTGACAACTGGACAGGGAAGCTTTAACGAACAGCAGGCGAAGGCTGACTATGAGGAAGCACAGGAAAAACTTGCAGAATTTGACAGAATGATCGTGGATCAGGTGATCTGCGCAGAAAATGATGGTGTGATCACAGCCGTTTATGTGGAAGCGGGAGACACTCTGACGCAGGATGCAGAGCTGATCAGCGTAAATGACCGAGAGGAAGTAACGATCACATTGTCTGTAGAGGAAGATGATATGGACTTTACTGCTCTTGGAAATCAGGCGCAGATCGTAGCAGCAGCCCTGCCAGATCAGGTATTCACAGGTGTAGTCACAGAGATCGGAGATGCTGAAATTGACAGCAATACCAATAAGACCACCTATTCTGTTGTGGTTACGGTACAGAATCCGGAAAGCCTTCTGTATCAGGATATGACGGCTGAGGTTACCTTTAGCGGGAAGGAGCAGAATTCATGAGATTATCAGAAATATTCCGGCTGGTTTTCCTGAATCTGATACAGAATAAATTCAAGGTTTTTCTGACTTCGACAGGAATTGTGGTAGGAACGGCAACCATTATGCTGGTGATCGCCATTGGCACCGGAGGAAAAGAAGAAGTGGCAGAGCAGTTTAAAAATCTGAATGCGGGTTCTGTGGATATTTCTTATGATTACAACGGAGGAAGCTCCTTTGGAAATGAAATGGGAGGACCAGGCTTTGGTTTTTCCAGTGGCGTTTTCCCGGGAGGCGGTAGAAATAGCAGCGGCTTTTCCGGAGTACCGGATATGGGAGGCGCTCCCGGAGGAATGGGCGGATTTCCAGATATGCAGGAGCAGATAAATACAGAGAAGATCACCCTTTCCACAGAGGATGTGGAAGTGCTGGAAGAAGAAATTTCGGAGATCACAGAGGCTACGATTTCCTATACTACAAAGCAGGAGGCAGAGGGTGGTAATCTGGATGAGGCAGTCAGCTATACCATTGCCGGTGTGAAGGAAAATTATGGAGAGATCAGTAATCTGACCATGGCTATCGGTGATTTCCTGACAGAGGATAATGATACCTACAAGGAGAGAGCCTGTGTGCTTGGCTATCAGGTGGCAAAGGAAATGTTTGACAGTGTGCTGGATGCCTATGACGCCACTATTTATATTGATAACCGTTCCTATGTGGTAAACGGGGTGCTTTCGGAAATGGGAACGGTATCCTCCGGGATCAGTCCTGATGAGGCCATTTTTATTCCCTATGAAACTGGGATCAAATATATCACGGGCAAGGAAGTCAGCCCGACTATAACGGTAGTAGCAGGGGATGTGGATCAGGTGGATACGGTGATGGAAAGAGCACAGGAGGTGCTTGCGGAAAGCTATGGTGACAGGGTGGAATTTACCATCAGCGATGCCGGCAGCAAAATGGAAGCAGCATCCAAATCCAACCAGACACTGACACTGCTTCTGATGGCCATGGCGATCATCGTGTTTATCGTAGGAGGTATTGGCATTATGAATGTACTTACAGTATCTGTGAAGGAAAGAACAAATGAGATCGGTATCCTGAAGGCAATCGGCTGCGAGCAGAAGGATATCCTGATCGAATTCCTGCTGGAGGCAGGCTGCATCAGTCTGATCGGTGCCATACTTGGAGTAATGATCTCGCTGGGGATCACACCAATCATAGAAAGCTTTTCTGTACGGGTAGAACTGTCTGTATGGGGAGCGGTGCTGTCACTGTTGTTTGGTGTACTGACAGGAACCATATTCGGATTTTATCCGGCATATAAGGCATCCACACTGGTACCTGTGGTGGCACTGAATCTGGAATAGGGTTCAGCATGCGAGGAAGAGAGGTCATAAAATGGATTTGAATGAGCAGGACTATATTATAGATATGAGAAATATTGATAAAGGGTATTGCCTCGGAACGGAGAAGGTACCGGTTTTGAAGCAGATCAACTTTCAGGTGAAAAAGGGAGAGTTTGTAGCAATTCTTGGACCTTCCGGATCTGGAAAAACGACACTGATGAACATGATCGGCTGTATGGATGTCTGTGACAGCGGAGAGTATTATCTGGAAGGACAGCCGATCCATACCATGTCGGAAAAAGAACTGGGAGCAGTGCGGAACAAAGAGATCGGTTTTATATTCCAGAATTATCAGCTTATTCCGACCTATGATATCCTGCAGAATATCATCATGCCTCTTATTGTCAGGGGAATGACTACGGAGGAGGCACAGAAGGCCTGTATGCCGGTGATCGAAATGCTGGGGATCAGCCACAGGCTGAAGCATAAGCCATCCGAGCTTTCCGGTGGACAGAAGCAGCGTGTATCTATTGCAAGGGCACTGGTAGGTGAGCCGGCACTCCTTCTTGCGGATGAGCCGACAGGGGCTCTTGACACCAGCAGTGGAAAGGATGTGCTTTCCCTGTTTGCAAGACTCCATGAAATGGGAAACACGATCGTGATGATCACTCACGATCTGAATGTAGCCAAAAGTGCCCAGCGGATCGTGCATATTGTTGACGGGTGTCTGAGCTAGAACCAGATGACCTGGCACAGAAATCCTTGTTGACAGACAGAAAATACAGGTGCATATTGGAAAAAACGGATGAAAACGGATGGAGGAGACAATATTATGGAAGAAAAAAAGGTAAACATCCGGATAGCCTCGCCAGAGGATGCAGAGAAGCTGCTTGCCATTTATGCACCTTATGTAGAACATACTGCGATCACTTTTGAGTATGAGGTTCCTTCTCTTTTGGAATTCCGGGAAAGGATCTGCCATGTGCTGGAGAAATACCCCTATCTGGCAGCAGAAGTAGACGGTCAGATCACGGGTTATGCCTATGTAGGTGTCTTTCACGACAGGGAGGCCTATGACTGGTGTGTGGAAACATCTATTTATGTGGATCAGAACTGCAGGAAAATGGGGATTGGCGGGAAACTGCACCATGCACTGGAGGAGGTGCTGAAGCTGCAGGGAATCCTGAATCTGAATGCCTGTATTGCCTATCCGGAGGAAGAGGATGAGTATCTGACTAAAAACAGTGTGGAATTTCACAGACATCTGGGGTATGACATGGTCGGAGAATTTCATAACTGTGGATACAAATTCGACAGATGGTATCACATGGTCTGGATGGAGAAAATGATCGGAGAGCATAGAAGCGGGCAGGATTTTCCAAAGAATTTTCCGCAGATCAGAGAAGAGGCAGAAAGCATACTTTCAAAATTATAGCAGACGGAAAGAAAAATAAAATCCCAGATGAACACCTGACAGAGAAGTCACAGATTCATCTGGGATTAATTTGCTGCGTCGTATATTTTGGTACAGCTCTACTTTAAGCAAGTATGAAGTCTTTGCCCTTCAGATATTCTTCAACCTCGAAGATCTCATTGGTATGAAGGATCAGGACAGGCTTGCCGGTATCTCTGTTAAAGCACAGATAAATGTAGTCAACATTGATATTACCCGCCTCCAGAGAAAGAAGAAGCTGGTTCAGATTACCTACTTTATCTTCCAGTTCTACACCAATAACATCATTGGAACGGCAGAGATAGCCACCCTCTTTCAGGGAGGCAAGAGCCTTTTCTGTGTCGGATACGATCAGCCGCATGATCCCGTATTCCGGTCCGTCGTTAGTAACAGAGCCAAGAATATTGATATTGGCATTCTGAAGGATCTGAGTGATATCCTGAAAGGTTCCCTTTTTATTTTCAGCAAAAATAGCAACTTGTTTTAACATGATGGTTTCCATACCTTTCTGCATGATTCCATGCAATTTATATCATAGCACATTGCGATGCCAGGGTCAAAAGGTCTGAATCCACATGAGCCGGTGTATGGAGCTTTTTAGATAATCATTTTATTTACGGTATGTGGCAGAGAGTTAATCACACTCTGCCATTCTGTATCCAATGCCGATCTCTGTAAAGACATGCTCCGGGGCAGCAGGATTTTCTTCGATCTTACGACGGATATTTGCCATGTTTACCCGGAGGATCTGATTGTTACTGTCTATGTAGGGACCCCAGATCTTTTCCATGATATAGGAATAGGTAAGAACCTTACCGCTGTTCATGGCAAGGAGTCCGAGCAGCTTGAATTCAATCTGGGTCAGGTGTACCATTTCCCCGTTCAGGGTGACAAGGTGCTTTTCAAAATCGAGAGTCAGGTTTCCATGATGGTAAACCGGTGTATGGCTGGTGCTGTCAGCGCCAGCCTGGCTGCTGTGACGCAGGGAGGTGCGGATCCTGGCAAGGAGCTCGACTGTGCCAAAGGGCTTGGTGATATAGTCATCAGCACCAAGGTCAAGAGCTTTGGCCTTTTCCTGCTCATGGCTTCTGGCAGAGATCACGATGATAGGAGTGGATCCCCAGTCGCGGAGCTGTTTTATCACATCCATGCCGTCAAGATCCGGGAGCCCGAGATCTAACAGGATAATATCAGGACAGAGGGAGGCGGACAGATGCAGTCCTTCCCTGCCGGTAGAAGCAGTAGTGATCTTATATCCCTGATTTTTCAGTGTAGTGGCAATAAAGGAACGGATATTCTCTTCATCTTCAATCAGAAGAATTGATGATTTTAGTGTCATTTTGAAAAATCCTTTCTCATAAAATTCTTTACTCGTTTTCTGTTCTTTCCTTGGGAAGGGTAAAGGTAAAGGTGCAGCCGTTTTCATTGTTGCATACACCGATTGTGCCGCTGTGGGCAGTTATGATCGTCTTGCAGATGGAAAGACCGATTCCCATACCACGGTAGGTATCTCCCTGATTTTCAGGGGTATAGGGTGAACCGTTAAAAATAGTGTCCAGACGTTCTGGTGGAATACCAATACCATAATCCCTGACACGAAAGGTAACAAGGGAACCGTCATCTGTGACGGTCAGTTCTATGGGCAGAGTGCTTTTTGAGTGGACAACTGCATTTTCAAGAAGATTGATGATGACCTGCTCGATCAGCATGGCATCCATGGGGATCAGCAGATATTCCTCCGGGACGCTGACATGGATATCAGCAGAGGGCAGTCGCTTTTTCAGCCTGCGGATCGCCTCCGCACAGACCTCCTCTACCGATTCCAGGGAAGTAGCGATCTTCATGGAGCGTTCATCGATCCTGGTAACGGACAGGAGGTTTTCTACCATATTAAGGAGCCAGTTGGAGTCATCATTGATGTGGCTTACTAGCTTCAGCTTTTCTTCTTCAGAAAGGGTATCATAGTTTTCTATGTAGGTGGAGCTGTTTCCGATAATGCCGGTAAGAGGTGTGCGCAGATCATGGGATACGCTGCGCAGCAGATTGGCCCGCATTTTTTCCTTTTCGGCATCCATAAGCAGCTTTTCGCGTTCCACAAGAATCCGGCCCTGATCTTTGATCTGGGACGTCATGGCACTGATCGTTATGGAAATGATCAGCATGAATAAAAAGGTAACGGGATAACCGGTCAGTGTAAAGTTCAGCTCAAAATAAGGATAGGTGAACAGATAGTTTACAAAGATAACCCCGGCAAGGGATGCTAGTACACCGTAGAGATAACCATCTGTAAAGCGTGCTATCAGAACCAGAGCCGTGATGTAAACAAGGGCAATATTGGTTGGATTTTCGGGTACATGGTGAAAGAACCAGAAAGCAATGCTTGTGGCCAGTGCCGTCAGTCCCAGTGTGATCAGAATATTTTTTAATAGTTTTCTGCTTTTCATCATCAGTAATTTTCCCATAGGGATATTATACTCCGATTACAGGGCACTGGCAATTTTCAGGTGTTAAGATATTGCAAAGATTACAAAGAGAAGACGAGGGAAAGCAGTCATGTTTCAGGTGACAGGGACATGCTTTCTGTGCTAATATTCAAGTAGAAAAGGCAGAAAAGAGGTACATGATGGGAGGTGGTCTTATGAGGATCCGTAATGATTATACTGGGTTTTCCGGAAAGGGTTATCAGGATAACTATCTTTATAAAAATAAGGAAGCAGCAAAGGAAAATGACAGCCAGGCAGACAGAACCAAGCCGGACGGAGCCAATATAGAAAACACAGTTTACCGGAAGAGGGAATCCACATATTCAAGGGACGGGGATACCTGTCAGATCACTCATACGGTTGAAAAGGAAACTCCAGGGGAAAATACCCACACAGGGATCCTTAAGGAGCTCTGGAATTCTCTTGGAGATGAGGGACAGACAGCGGAGACAGGAGAGCAGCATCTCCATCTTATGGCTGCTTTCCAGAATATAAAAGCGGCATTCCAGAATTTTGTGAAAGAGCATATAACAGAGCCGGTCCGGGAATTCCCACAGAAGATCCAGAAGATACTTGGCAGGCAGAAAGAAATGCCAGACAGTCCTGCCGATGGGAAAATGGCTGGAGAGGGCGGCATGCCGGGGCATTCAGAGGATGGAAAGGAAAAGAAGGATAAGGAATGGAAGCCATGGGAGGATGAAGCTCTTGGCAGAATGCTCCATACCAGTCATCTGACGGATTCTTATACAAGAACCGGGGAGTATTGTAATCTTTCTGAAAATGTAACTTATGACAGCCGCAGGAAAAGAGGAAAGTAGGAGTGAACAGACTGAATGAGTTACTTCCGTATCTGACATTCAGCAATATCTGTCGGGTACTGACAATATTTGGCTTTATTTATTTTGTGGTCAAACGCTTTATCATGAAGCAGGCACCGGTTCCGAAGGCGGCTTTTAAGCAGGTGCCCCATGAGCTTTTGGAAAGCTGTGTGGATCAGCTTGTGAAGAAGGAAAAGGAGCCGTCTGCACCCTATACACCGCCAAAGGAGCTGCTCCAAAGCCTACAGCAGGATAGAGAAGATGAAGAAGCATTGAAGGAGCTTTTGTGTGATATCTGTGAGCATCTTGGCATGGACGGCAGCTATATTAAGCTGGTGATCCAGCATACACCGGTGACAGACCGGGCAGGTGAGATCGAAACAGATCTTGCCTTTACCACGATCAGGCTGGAGATCCAGAAGACCTATCAGGTGGATACGCTTGTTGCTGTACTGGCTCACGAGGCCACGCACCTGAAGCTGTACTATCGTGGGGTCAGGAGGAAGGACAGCTGGGAAAATGAGATCCTTACAGACACAGCGGCTGTTTTTTATGGTTTTTATGATGTAATGTACAGAGGTTATGAGGTGCGTCAGGGTGAGAATGCTTTTTCCTATCATAAGGTAGGATATATCAGTCAGCAGGACATAAAATTCATTGGAGAATTGCTTGATAAAATATCTCAAAAACGGTATACTTGACGAAAGGGATTAGATTTACAGGAGAGAACAGCTTATGGGATATCATTCAATACCTTATGACAGAAGGATCAGGGAGAATATCAAGAATTATTCATTTTCCCATTTATATGATATGGATACCGTCAGGGAGTATCTGCAGAGTCTTGCAGATGTGCTGGAGATCAATATCCTTCTGACGGCAAGACACGGAGAAAAGGAGATCGTGATCGGGGACAGCTTCCTTGGATTTTATCCGGATGTTGTCAATGATCCCGGGCGGAAGATCAGGGTACAGAACCGTACGATCGGACATCTTTATATTAAAGAAATCGTGTCGGCAGAAAACAGTGGACAGATTTCTGATATGGTAGACAGAACCGTTGCTCTTCTGGAGGAGCTTGGCGAGGAGGCCTACAAACGCAGGGAGACCAGCATTTATCTTGAGGAGCTTGAGCGGCTTCTGAAGGAAAGACGCCGCCAGATCAGCCAGAATGAAACGGATGATCCGCTGACAGGTGTTTACCACAGAAATTATTTTCTCACCAGAATGGAAGCAATTGACCGGTCGGAGGCAGTACCGATCGCCGTGCTGAATGTGAACATCAATGACTGGAAATTTGTCAATGACCACTTTGGAGATGAGGAAAGTGACAGACTGATCCAGACTGTGGCGGCGATCCTGAAGAATCAGGCAGGTCCGGATTACATAATCGGAAGGATTGACGGAGATGCTTTCGGGGTACTTATCCCCATGGCAACCGAGGAAGAGGCCGAATCATATATGGAAGCAGTGCAGAGAGCCTGTGATACCTATGAGGACAGGATCCTGGCGCCTTCAGTAGCGATCGGGTATGTGATCAAGACGAATATTGAAGAAAAGCTGGAAGACAGACTTTCTGATGCAGAGTACGAAATGTTCAATAACAAATTTGAAGTGAAGAATGCGAAGGGATATCAGGAACGCCTCAGAAAAGGGCTGAAGAAATAAAGCGGATATCAGATAAGCATTTCTGAAAGGATATGGGATACGGTATGGCAGGGGCCATACCGTTTTTCTGTTGTTATACATACAGGAAAACAGAAGCGGATAGGAGAGGGATATGACAACTTTAAATGAAGATCTGATCTATGAGATTCTTTCTGCAGTAGAGGAAATTCCGGCAGGAAAGGTAGCATCCTACGGACAGATCGCCCGGCTGATCGGTAAGGACCGGAACGCAAGACTGGTGGGAAAGGTGTTGAGCATTTCTGATTATTATGGAGAGTATCCCTGCCACCGGGTGGTGAACCATGCGGGCAGGCTGGCACTTCATTTTACAGCGCAGAGGGAACGGCTTCTGGAGGAAGGAGTTACCTTTAAGGACAGGAATCATGTGGATATGAAGGAATGTCAGTGGGACTGCTGAGCGGCAGAGATGCGCAGACGGTTCTGCTGTGCAGAAAGCTTGGGTGGACAGGACAGGCAGAAAGGATCATCAGAATGGAACAGAGAATTTTGCAGTACCGTAAGTTTATGGACGAGGAACTTCTGAGGCTCTCGAAGGAGCAGAATGTTACAGAGGAGGAGATCAGCCGGATAAAGAAGGAACATCTGGTGCAGATTTCCCTTTTTCAGCATGAAAGGCTGGTACATCTGATCGTGACAGTTACGTTTGCCCTGCTGGAAATGCTGGCAATTTTGCTGACTGTGGTTTCCGGGGAGCTTTTTCCGATCCTGCTTTCGGGAGCCCTGCTGATCCTGCTCATTCCCTACGTCAGGCATTATTATATTCTGGAGAATGAGGTACAGAAAATGTACGGACAGTATGATGCACTTTACAGCTTAAGCATGGGGAATACAGCATTCAGACAGAGGAAATTATAAACTATTTATTAAATCATTTCTGTGACACGAAAATAAGAAAATGAAAGAAAAAAAGAGAAAAGACGAGATAATAAGAGAAAAGAAGTTAAAAACGAACTGTAATACTGTTTGCAAACAGAGGCATATAAAATTAATATAGGCTTTAGTGATTAGCACTCAGATTAAATGAGTGCTAACAGGACAAAGAAAGTGATTAAGTTAACATAATTTAAGGAGGCAGTTCATATGAAATTAGTACCTTTAGGAGACAGAGTTGTTTTAAAGCAGTTAGTGGCAGAAGAAACTACCAAATCCGGTATCGTTTTACCCGGACAGAGCAAGGAGAAGCCCCAGCAGGCTGAGGTTATTGCCGTAGGTCCTGGTGGAGTAGTTGAAGGCAAGGAAGTTAAGATGGAAGTTAAGGTTGGAGATCAGGTTATCTATTCCAAATATGCAGGAACAGAAGTAAAGCTTGATGAGGATGAATATATCATCGTAAAGCAGAATGATATTCTTGCAGTGATCCAGTAATCTTATTGAAAAAAGAAAAAGTTAAAGGAGGCCGATATATTATGGCAAAGGAAATCAAATATGGTGCAGAAGCACGTGCCGCTCTGGAAGCAGGCGTAAATCAGTTAGCAGATACAGTAAGAGTAACCCTTGGACCGAAAGGAAGAAACGTTGTTCTTGACAAGTCCTTTGGTGCTCCGTTAATTACCAATGATGGTGTTACCATTGCAAAGGAAATCGAGCTGGAAGATGCATTCGAGAACATGGGTGCACAGCTTGTTAAGGAAGTAGCAACCAAGACCAATGATGTAGCAGGTGATGGTACTACAACAGCAACTGTTCTGGCACAGGCTATGGTAAATGCGGGAATGAAGAACCTGGCAGCAGGCGCTAACCCGATCATCTTAAGAAAAGGTATGAAGAAGGCTACTGAGACTGCTGTAGAGGCAATCAGGAAGATGAGCTCCAAGGTAAACGGAAAAGAGCATATCGCAAGAGTAGCAGCTATTTCTGCTGGTGATGAGACAGTAGGACAGCTCGTAGCAGATGCTATGGAAAAGGTTTCCGGAGATGGTGTTATCACAATCGAGGAAAGCAAGACTATGCAGACAGAGCTCGACCTTGTAGAAGGTATGCAGTTCGACAGAGGATATATTTCCGCATATATGGCAACAGATATGGATAAGATGGAAGCAGTTCTTGACAATCCTTACATCCTGATCACAGATAAGAAGATTTCCAATATTCAGGAGATCCTTCCTTTACTGGAGCAGATCGTTCAGTCAGGTGCAAAGCTGCTGATCATTGCTGAGGACGTAGAGGGTGAAGCACTGACAACTCTGATCGTCAATAAGCTGCGTGGTACTTTCAATGTAGTAGCTGTCAAGGCACCCGGATATGGCGACAGAAGAAAGGCTATGCTGGAGGATATCGCAATCCTTACAGGTGGTCAGGTAATCAGCTCCGAGCTTGGTCTTGAACTGAAGGATACTACGATGGATCAGCTTGGCCGTGCAAAATCTGTTAAGGTTCAGAAAGAGAATACTGTTATCGTTGACGGTGAAGGCGATAAGGAAGCAATCGCAGCAAGAATCAATCAGATCAAGGGTCAGATCGAAGAGACCACATCTGATTTCGACAGAGAGAAATTACAGGAAAGACTTGCCAAGCTGGCAGGCGGCGTAGCTGTTATCCGTGTAGGTGCTGCTACTGAAACAGAAATGAAGGAAGCTAAGCTTCGTCTTGAAGATGCACTGGCAGCAACAAGAGCAGCCGTAGAAGAAGGTATCATCTGTGGTGGTGGTTCTGCTTACATCCACGCATCCAAGGAAGTTGCAAAACTGGCTGATACATTGGAAGGTGATGAGAAGACAGGTGCACAGATCGTTCTGAAGGCACTGGAAGCTCCTCTGTTCCACATCGCAGCAAATGCCGGTCTGGAAGGAAGCGTTATCATTAACAAGGTAAGAGAGTCTGAGGTTGGTGTTGGATTTGATGCTCTGAAAGAAGAGTATGTAGATATGGTAAGTGCCGGCATTCTTGATCCTGCCAAGGTTACAAGAAGCGCACTGCAGAATGCAAACAGCGTAGCATCTACCTTACTGACAACAGAATCAGTTGTTGCGAACATTAAGGAAGAAACTCCTGCAATGCCTGCAGGCGGAGCCGGAATGGGCGGAATGATGTAACAGGTGCGTCAGCACGGATTTACGAGTTTACAAAGAGCGGATTGTCCAAATGGATGATCCGCTTTTTTACGCTTCTCCTGTCCATCGGGCAATTGACGTCAGAACAGAAAAAATATATAATGATTAAGAATATGCTAAAAAGGGAATACGAGCGACAGAGGTGTGGGTGTATGTCAGAGAAAAAGGAACTTGTGCTGGATGACGGCAGAATAGAGTCCATACAATATCAAAGCCCGGAGCAGCTTTATGAGGATCTGATCCTCCGTGTAAAAAAATATCACCCTTCGGATGATATCTCACTGATCGAAAAGGCGTATACGGTAGCTTCCGAGGCACATAAGGATCAGCTCAGAAAGTCCGGTGAGCCTTATATCATTCATCCCCTGTATGTGGCGATCATACTGGCGGATCTCGAGATGGACAAGGAAACCATTGCGGCCGGTCTTTTACATGATGTGGTAGAAGACACTGTTATGACTGAGGATGAGATCCGGGAGCAGTTTGGAGAAGAGGTGGCGCTTCTTGTAGATGGTGTGACCAAGCTGCAGAAGCTGCAGTTCATGCGTGACGGAGATAAACCGGATCGTCTGGAGATGCAGGCAGAGAACCTCCGGAAGATGTTTCTTGCCATGGCCAAGGATATCCGTGTGATTCTGATTAAGCTGGCAGACCGTCTTCACAATATGCGGACACTTCAGTATCAGAAGCCGGAGAGCCAGCAGAGGATTGCCAGAGAAACGCTGGAAATTTACGCACCCATTGCACAGAGACTCGGTATTTCCAAGATCAAGGTAGAGCTGGATGATCTTTCTCTGAAATATCTGGAGCCTGAGGCATATTATGACCTGGTAGACAAGATCGCAGTCAGAAAGAGTGTCCGGGAAAAATATATCCAAAGCATTGTTGATGAGGTCAGTGAGCATATAAAGAATGCCGGAATTAAGGCGCAGATTGACGGAAGAGTCAAGCACTTTTTCAGCATCTACAAAAAAATGAAGAATCAGAACAAGACAATTGACCAGATCTATGATCTGTTTGCTGTCAGGATCATTGTAGATACGGTAAAGGACTGCTATGCGGCGCTTGGTGTGATCCATGAGATGTATAAACCCATTCCAGGACGTTTCAAGGATTATATTGCCATGCCAAAGGAAAATATGTATCAGTCATTGCATACCACACTGATCGGTTCCAATGGACAGCCTTTCGAAATACAGATCCGTACCTTTGAAATGCATAAGGCAGCAGAATATGGTATTGCTGCCCATTGGAAATATAAGGAAGCATCTGATGGTAAAAAGGCAGATGTTTCCGAGGAAGAGAAGCTGACCTGGCTGCGTCAGATCCTGGAATGGCAGCGGGATATGTCTGATAATAAGGAATTCATGAACCTCTTAAAGAGTGATCTGGACTTGTTTTCAGACAGTGTTTACTGCTTTACACCTACAGGAGAAGTAAAGAACCTGCCAGCTGGCTCCACACCGATCGATTTTGCCTACAGTATCCACAGTGCGGTTGGGAATAAGATGATAGGAGCCAGGGTAAACGGTAAGCTGGTGACTATTGATTATGAGATCCAGAACGGTGACCGGATCGAAATTTTAACATCCCAGAATTCCAAGGGACCGAGCCGTGACTGGCTGAATGTCGTAAAGAGCACTCAGGCCAAGAGTAAGATCAATCAGTGGTTTAAAAATGAATTTAAGGAAGAAAATATTGTAAAGGGCAAGGAGCTTCTGAATACCTATTGCAGGGCAAGAAGCATCAATATCCAGAATCTGCTTAAGCCGGATTATATGGAAGCTATCATGCGCAAATACGGCTTCCGGGACTGGGATGCCGTACTGGCGGCTATCGGTCATGGTGGTCTGAAGGAAGGCCAGATCATCAATAAGATGATGGAATTCTATGAGAATGACCATAAGACAGTGCTGACCAATGAGCAGGTGATTGAGCAAATCAAGGAGAATAGTCAGAACGCCCAGAATGAGTCGGCTAAAATGCGTTCCGGCAATGGGATCATTGTCAAAGGAATCCATGATCTGGCAGTACGGTTTTCTAAGTGCTGTTCACCGGTACCCGGAGATGAGATCATCGGTTTTGTTACCAGAGGAAGAGGTATTTCCATCCACAGAACAGATTGTATCAATATCCTGAATCTGCCGGAGATTGAAAGAGAGAGACTGATCGATGCCGAGTGGGAGGATACACCGGATAAGGAAACAGGAAAATATCTGGCAGAGATCAAGATTTATGCCAATAACAGAAATGGCCTGCTGGCAGATATCAGCCGTGCCTTGACCGAGAAAAATATTGATATTCTTTCTGTCAATACAAGGACAAGCAAACAGGGACTTGCCACCATGCTGATTTCCTTTGAGATCAGCGGAAGAGAGGAACTGATCCGGATCACGGACAAGATCCGCAGCATTGACAGCGTTATTGATATTGAGAGAACTACCGGTTAAGATCATAGAAAGAAAGGAAAAGTATGGGAAATCTGAAGGTAGAGTGTCTGACACTTGGTGTCTGTCAGACCAACTGTTACTATATACACAGGGAGGACAGCAGAGAAGTCATATTTTTTGACCCGGCAGATAAGGGGAGCTTCCTTTATGAGACATTGCAGGAAAAAGAATTTCAGATCAAAGCGATCCTCCTGACCCATGGTCATTTTGACCATATCTGGGGAGTGGAAGAGCTGAGGGAAAGATCCGGCGCGGAGGTATATGCTTACGAAGGAGAAGAAAAGCTTTGCCAGGATCCGGCCTTAAATGTCTCTGCAGCGGTAGGAAGAAGCTGCGGCATTACACCGGATCATCTGTTCCGGGATGGAGAGGAATTTGAGTTTGCAGGAATCCGGGGAAGGGTTATTGCCACACCGGGACATACCGGTGGCAGCTGCTGTTATTATTTTGAAGAAGATCAGATCCTGATCAGTGGAGATACCCTGTTTCAGGAATCCGTGGGAAGAACAGATTTCCCGACCGGAAGCATGAGTGTACTGGTCAGATCTGTGAAGGAGAAGCTGTTTACCCTGCCGGATGAAACCAGAGTATATCCGGGACATGGCATGATGACAACAATTGGTTACGAAAAAGAAAATAATGCCTTTGTATAGGCGAAAGAAAGGAAGGATCCATGAAAAAGAGAATGATCATCACACTGCTTGCTGCGGCTATGACAGCAGGGCTGCTGGCAGGATGCGGCAGTAAGAAGGAAGAAAAACAGGATCTGGCGGTAACACCTATAGAAACACCGGCAGCAGAAGAAACGACAGAAGAGGTGGAGACGCCAGAGGAAGAAGCTGGTGCAGGGGTGATCCCTGTAGAGAGGGAAATAAAAGATGGAAAGATGCAGAGCTATCTTACCGGCGAATGGAAGGATGAGGCTGTGGCAAACAGAAGGCCGATCGCAGTCATGATTCCGAATAATTCACCGGCAATGCCGCAGTACGGTATTTCCAAAGCCAGTATCGTCTATGAAGCACCTGTAGAAGGAAGAATTACCAGACTGATGGCTGTGTTTGAGGATTTTGATGACCTTGACAGGATCGGACCCATCCGCAGCAGCCGTGACTATTTCGTTTATGTGGCTATGGGTTACGAGGCAATCTACTGTAACTGGGGACTGGCAAGACCTTATGTGGAAGAGCTGATCAACAGGGATACTGTACAGAATATCAGTGCACCGGTGGAAGGTATTTATAATCCGGCACCAGAGGCCTATGACAGAGTTTCAAGACCTGGATATGCAACGGAATTTACCGGCTATCTGTTTATTGATGGCATGAAGAAGGCAGCAGACAGACTGGGCTATACGTGGGAGTATGATGATGCGTATGTACCGCCCTTTACCTTTGCAGCAGATGGGGTAAAGGCAGAGACCAGCTATGAAGATGCAGAAACAGCAGTGAAGATCATGCCCGGCGGTACAGAAGGAAACAAAGGTGGTTATGGAGCCTATAATCCTTATTTCGAATATCATGAAGACGATGGGTTGTATTATCGTTATCAGGATGGAAAAAAGCAGGTGGATGAGATCGATGGAAGCCAGTTTGCAGTGTCCAACGTGGTGTTCCAGTACTGCCATGGCGAGGTCAGGGATGATCATGACTATCTTGCTTTTGGAGTGCATGGAGAAGGTGATGCCATCGTATTTACAGGTGGAAAGGTGATCAAGGGCACCTGGAAGAGATATGACGGAGATGCTACCCCTGCGAAATTCTATGACGAAAATGATCAGGAGATCATCTTTAACCAGGGAAAAACATGGATCTGTAATATCTGGGAAGAGTATGGAGAGTATGCTGTCTACGAGTAGGTGGCTTTACAAGATATGGTAAGTTGTGTATAATATGTAGGAAATGTCCGGCCAAAAGGCTTGTAAGCGTTTTGCCCGGACATTTTTGATGAAGGTCTGTTCCTTGAAAAATGAATAGGATACTGTTATCATCTTCCTCATTTAGCGCCAGTGCCCGGAAACGGGACGACGAGGAGAAGGGTTATCGAAAATTCGGCGGGTGCCCTTCCGTAGCTCTTCGCTGCGTGATGTATCGGCAAATATGCGGGTAACTGCAAAACAAATACGATACAACGAAGAAAATGAGGAATGCAGTTGTAAGTGACTGTGGATCTTAAATCAGAACAGATAACCGGCTATAAGGGTGAGCTTTTGAATATAATGAAGAGAGGCCGGAAAAATAGAGAAAGATGAGGAAGATGATATATGTGTGGGATTATTGGATATACAGGAAAAAGAGAGGCCAGTGAGATCATGCTGGATGCGCTGGAGCTTCTGGAGTACAGAGGCTATGACAGTGCAGGTATTGCGCTGTTCCCGGAGAAAGGGGGTCCGGTAAGAATCTTTAAGAAGGCGGGCAGAGTGCATGACCTCAGGGAACTCTGTGCAAAAAATGATGTCACAGGTCACTGCGGAATCGGCCATACAAGATGGGCAACCCATGGGGGTGTGAGTGATGAAAATGCCCATCCCCATCATTTTAAAGATGTGACGATTACCCATAATGGGATTATAGAGAACTACAGACAGCTGATCGAGAGGTATGAGCTGGACGGAAAACTGACCTCTCAGACAGACAGCGAGGTAGTGGCGGCCGTGCTTTCCCATTTTTATACAGGAGATCCTTATGCAGCAATCAGGAAGACGGTACTGAAGCTGAAGGGAACCTTTGCGCTGTCGATCATGTTTGATGATATTCCCGGTAAGATCTTTGCGGTCAGGAATGTAAGTCCGATCGTAGCAGCCAATACAGAGGATGGTGCGATCCTGTCCTCCGATGTGGCAGCGATCGTGCCTTTTACAACACAGTATTTTGTTGTACCTGAGTTTCATGTGGTGTGCCTTTCCGGGGATGGAATTGAGATGTATGATCTTTCCGGCGATAAGGCAAGGATCGACTGGCTGACAGTGGACTGGGATATCAGCCGCAGCGATAAGGGTGGTTATCCTTTTTATATGGAAAAGGAGATCATGGAGCAGCCAAGGGTGATTGGTGAAACAGTGAAGCCAAGGATCAAAGATGGAAAACCGGATTTTACAGCAGAGGGAATCCCAGATGAGATGCTTGCATCCTGCAGAAGGATCTGTGTGATCGCATGCGGAACAGCCATGCATGCGGGACTGGTAGGAAAGAGCCTGATCCAGTCACTGATCGGTATTCATGTGGATGTAGTCATGGCTTCCGAGTTTATGTATAATGATCCTATTGTGGATGAAACAACGCTTGTGATCGCTATTTCCCAGTCAGGAGAGACGATTGACACGCTGGAAGCATTGAAGTTTGCCAGAAAGTGTGGATCACCCAGTATTTCCATTGTTAATGTAAAGGGTGCATCCATTGCAAGAGCCAGTGAATATGTGATCTATACCAATGCAGGTCCGGAGATCGCAGTGGCAAGCACCAAGGCCTATACGACCCAGCTTGCCGTGCTGTACCTTCTGACTGCAAGAATGGCTATAGCCAGAAAGCTCTGGAGTGATGAGCAGATGAAGGAATACATGGAGGAGCTTCAGAGAGTACCTGCAGTTATGGAAGAGGTACTGAAAAGCAAGGAAGAAATCCATCATATCGCAGATACCATGTTGAATGCAAGGGATGTGTTCATGATCGGACGCGGTCTTGACTACTCCATTTTACTGGAAGGATCCCTGAAGCTGAAGGAGATTTCCTATATCCATTCGGAAGCTTATGCGTCCGGGGAGCTGAAGCATGGAACCATCGCTCTGATCACGGAGGAAACACCTGTGATCGCGGTAGTGACGCAGGATAAATTAAAGAGCAAGGAGCTGTCCAATATCAAGGAAGTACAGTCAAGAGGAGCCAGGGTGATTCTTCTGATCAAGGGACAGGAAGAACTGGAACAGGAGAAGATCTGGAGCAGTATTTTCCGGCTGCCTGTGATGAAGGATGAGTTTATGGTAATGCCTGTATCCATCGTGCTGCAGCTCATTGCATATTATGTTTCCCTGGATAAGGGACTTGATGTAGATAAGCCGAGAAACCTGGCTAAGGTAGTAACGGTAGAATAAAAAGGGAAGATGATAACAGAACCTATGGAACAGAATGTAATCGAAATAACATTAAATAAGGCGGGCTTTGAATATGATATCCACTCACTGGTAAAGGCTTTTTATCCGGAGTGTGAGGTCAGAGTCCATGCAGAGGGAGAAGGGGAACCCGGAAGTTCATCCGATGGGTACCCGGATCTTTCCCTGCAGATCGGGGAAGAGGAGATCGTCCTGGTACTGATCCAGGCAGGAGGAGGTTCCTCTTCTTTTCATGCAAAAAAGGTAGTGATTTCAGATGCACCTGACAGAACAGAGGTAAAGAACCGTTTAAAGAAGCTGATCTATGTCGCACTCTCCGAATATACGGGAAAGCAGCTTCCCTGGGGGACGCTGACTGGGATCCGGCCAACGAAAATTCCCATGACAATGCTGCTTGAAGGAAGGAATGAGGAAGAGATCCTCTCCTATATGAAGGATACCTATCTGGTCAGTGAGGAAAAGGCAGGGCTTTCCCTGGAGATTGCAGAGAGGGAAAAGGAGCTTCTTTCCACGATCCACTATCAGGACGGCTACAGCCTGTATATCGGGATCCCCTTCTGCCCGACTACATGCCTGTATTGTTCTTTTACGTCCTTCCCGATCGTATCCTGGAAAAAGAGGGTCAGTGAATATCTGGAAGCAGTGGAAAAGGAAATTACCTTTACGGCAGAGATCTATAAGGACAAGGTACTGGACACAGTTTATATTGGCGGCGGAACACCAACTACACTGTCAGCAGAGGAACTGGAGAGACTTCTTTCTTTCCTGAAGAAAACATTGGATTTTTCACAGGTGAAGGAATTTACTGTGGAGGCCGGAAGAGCCGACAGTATTACGGCAGATAAGCTTGAGGTATTAATAAAATACGGCGTGACCAGGATCTCTGTCAATCCACAGACCATGAAGGAGGAGACCCTGAGACTGATCGGCAGACAGCATACGGTAGAACAGGTAAAGGAAGCCTTTTATCTTGCCAGGGAAAAGGGCTTTACCAATATCAATATGGATCTGATCCTCGGACTTCCGGGAGAGGATGAAGAGGACGTCAGGAGAACTATAGAAGAGGTGAAGAAGCTGAATCCGGATTCCCTGACGGTACATTCCCTTGCCATCAAACGGGCATCACGGCTGAATCAGTGGATTGAGGAAAACGGGATCGAGGCACTTCACAATACAGATGAGACAATGAAGATTGCCGAAAACGGAGCCAGGGAAATGGGGATGGTTCCCTATTATCTCTACCGTCAGAAAAATATGTCTGGCAACTTTGAAAATGTGGGATATGCAAGGGAAGGCAGGTTTGGCATCTATAATATCCTGATCATGGAGGAAGTCCAGACGATCATCGCCCTTGGCGCTGGTACGGTGACAAAACGGGTATATGGAAATGGCAGGATCGAACGGTGCGACAATGTGAAGGACGTAGGGCTGTATATTGAGAAGATTGATGAAATGATTGATCGGAAGAGGAAGCTTTTGACAGAAGAATAAAAGGGTTTTTCTTCCTGAAATAGTACATCATTGAGAATAAAAACAAGCCAGATGCTAAAGACGCAGAGCTGTTTCTTTTTGTCATTCATGATGCCGTTCATGCGGACAACCATGAGCTGATACAATGCAGAATCTTGTTCTAATCCAATCCCTCCCTTCGTGGTGTCGTATCTTAACTTTGAATTTGGGAACTGGCAAGGGAAAAAAGAAAAAAGCCGGAAAACCATTTTGTAGCGAATTCCGCATAAAAGCAAGTGGATTTTGTCAAATCCAGTTTCACGTTTCCCAAATGGCCATAGTCAGAAAATAGAATTTGATAATAGAAATTGTTATTATATATGTCAAATTTTTACAAATTTATCTTGTACACAAAAATTTAACTTGTAATCTGTCAGGATATCGGCTACACTTTACGCATTCCAATCTGATAGGAAGGATAAGAAAGAGTATGAGAAAGAAATGGATTTTTACCGGAGCGGCATTTGCACTTGCAATGACCCTGACCGGATGCAGAGATAATGCGGCAGCCAGTATTCCGCAGC
>OJJU01000224.1_pt1 | contig 24646 bp, 22 predicted proteins | sample 1596141 | NCBI WGS metagenome assembly OJJU01 (sample SAMEA4350150, study PRJEB24818) | metagenome | biome: human; feature: gut; material: faeces | place: Denmark | collected 2013-09
CTATACGTCCGAATCTTGATTCTGGTATATTTGTAGCTTTTACATGGTAGAAAAGTTGTTGCAATATACTATATTCCAACTGTTCCTCAAAGCTGTCTTCTTTGCTCTTTGGTGTACTATCACTTTCTGACATATTAACCTCAACAAAAGACGCAAGCGACACATTCACATAATGATATTCCGGGTAATAAGCTTTGAAAGTTTTAAGTATAGAACTCTTGCCCGCTCCATATGAGCCTGTCAAAGCAATATTAAATACATTCGGTTGGGCTATTGCATTTTTTAGACGGATGATATATTCTTTATGTCTATTGAAATCGTCAATAGGAGATAACAAGGAAATTTGTCTCTCATCAGTCTCTTCTAATTTCCATCTGTTGATTTTACGGCTACAATTTATAGCTATTCTGCGAATGTATTTTCGATAGGTTTTATGTATCTTCTCCTTGTAGAAAATAATACTAGAAATAATCAAATGTCTACAAATACCTATCAAATAGCAAATGGTACCCATAAATAACATTCCCAACAATATAGCTATTACTGTAGGATTCCATTGCATGTAAAAGCCGACAGAAATAGCTATCAACATAAATGCCGTAAATAGAGCAAAAATAATATTCTTCTTCATATTATTCTCTTATATTTTCTTTCCTCTACCATATACTATCTTTGCCAGGGTTAATACATCTTGGTAGAATTTGGCAAATAGAATAGTATCATTAGTGCCAATAAATATTGGACACTAATGATATATATTAATACCTCACATTATAATTGATACAAACCAAGATTTTCCTTAGCAAGATTCTATTCTTCCAACTTTACTGATTCATCCCACGCTCTAATACCATCATAAGAGAAACCGATCAAACAGCTCACATTATGATGAAGATTAGCTTCTGTAATACCCTTTACTGAAGGCTTGAAAAATACCTCAAGACCACAATCAAGAGTTATACGAGCATCTCCAGGATGCTTATATGTGGAAATTGTACCATATACTCTTCTTCGTTCCTCAACCTCATTACTCAACTCTGCTTTTTTCTTTATGCCAAGTCCATCATTCACAAACCACTCTTTGATATAAACAGAGTCCACACCTGGAGCGTGCTTACATTGATCCAATAAATTAATAGCTATACCAGCAGCTGTAGAATCATTATTTATAGCCTTGATAGCATAGAAGACAAAACAATAGAACAATACATCTTTGGTCGGGTTCAAACCTTTCCATTGATTCATTTTACCCAAAACTGTTTCCATATTCATATGAGAATAACGAGCAACATTAAACCAGAGCATATAGTTATTCACTTCGTTAGGGTCACTTAAGATATTTTCTTCCATAAAGGAAAGAAGTCTTGAATTGGTTTTATTTTCATTTTTATATTTATCATTCTTTTTGATATAAGCTCTAACCAACAATCTTCTGACTAAGCTAATATTTTTCCCCTTATCTATTTGACTGTTAAGCAAACTTATCACCTCTGAAAAATCCTTGATAGATTCCCACATCGAAGCCTCACAGAGAGTATATTGTTCTGATTCATCCGATACATAAGCATTTTTTAGGGCATCCAATAAATTCTGTGCATCATCTATCCAACGGCAATATGGAGTTATAGCCTCTCCTAACACTTTCTTCTTTTCCAATCCTCTTACATCTATGGCATAGTCAAAAACATTAATCAACATGTAAATGTTCGGTAAGTATGTTACCTCTTTCTCATCATCATGCTGATAGCAACGAGCATACTCGAAATTTTCGCTCGCTAGTGGCAACAATCTCTGTAAGATTAAATCTATATTTTCCTGTTCTACCTCCTTATTTTTAATCTTTTTGCCATTAAAAGCATCAATTATAGACTTAATTTTTCGATAATAGCACATAGCTTTGATATGATACAACATAGAATCTTTCTCTACACTGATTTCCAAAGCCAAGTCTGCATACTTTATGGCAGTATCAAAATCCTCATTTTTTGAATAATATCTTGCTAAATGCGAACAAAAGTGAGGATTTTCTGGAAAGGCATCACATAAGGTAACAAAAACATCCTCTTGATTGGCAGCATCCATATCAGTTACAAGCTTCGTAAAGTTTTCTCCTGCCCTATCAGCTTTTGTACCAATAATCAGGGGTTGCAAAATCGTTTCTTCAAGTAACTCTCTATAGCTACTCCTTGCAATTTCAAAAATGAGTTGCTTACAATACGAGCCAAGATTCATAAGCCTACCATTGTCAGCAGCTTCAGTTCCATTCAGCAACATCGGGAGCAGCTTTTGAGAGAAGAAAGGATGTCTAATCTGCCATTTTTTTTGTCCTGCATTTCTATCAAGCAAGAGCAAAGACTTGACAATGCCATCAGCTCGGTTGAATCTATTCTCAAGACTAAAACTTCCTATTTTATCTTGCTCATTAAAAACTGAAGCGAAAAATCCTTCAGGTAATGCTTTTTTCACACCATAAACATCACACAGAGAAAGATAAATGAGAACTTTTCTTTGACTTTCATTGTGTTGTATTGCATTTACAAACTTCTTCAAATAGCTATGAATCGCATAAAAGTCCTCATCAAAAGTAAGCAGACCTATAAAAAAAGGAGTACGCTCATAAGCTTCACTTGATTCTCTTACGATTTTATCAAGCATATTCTCCTTCTCTTTTTGAATCTGATATGGGTATCTATTCAGATATGGTTTGAATTTATCTACAAGCAGACATACATCTGTTCCCCAATCAGTCACAACTAAATTATTTACTGCTTTATCCTTAGATGGCGTTCCTCTCTTTACACCTAACAAAAGAATAGATCTTGTAGAGCTCAACTGGTCTTTCAATCTTTCAAATTCATCATTAGAAACCACCTGCGGAATCTCAGCAATAACTAGCACAGATTTGCTTGTAATATCGTATATATGTTCCAACTGGGTTTTTAAGGATACCCCTTTGTATTGTTTCAATACAAGCGTCGGAAACTTTTCATGTAAGTCATAAGCTATTTGTCTCGCAACAGTTGTGCCACCAAATCCAGGTTCATGGATGAGCATAAGAGACCTATCTCCTTGCTTCAATGCTTTTTCCACCTTAGCAACATACTGTTGATAATGCTTATTTCTAACTGATGCAAATTTTCGGTGAGCACCTTCCCAGGTTAATGAGCATAATCCCCTTAAAAAGTCTTCTTCTTTTTCTTGATAACCTTCTTCAATTCCTTGATACAACACCTCAAAATTTTCCTCAAAAGAGCGCATTTCAATGGCTTTAACAACACAAGACCCATCTTTATCAGGCAAGATATATGTTGCTGGTTCACTATTTTCACCCCTCTTTGGCAAATAGCGACTTATACATTCATTCACTTCCAAAGGCGTTAGCCCGGAAATAATGATATTATCTGCCAAATCATCATGAAGCGAAGCCATTTTATTATCGGAATCATTAGCAATCACGAAAGACAGCCCCCTACCAAATTTATCAATACTATAAAATAAGCTACGTACAAACTCGGCATTATGCATGAAACTCACTACGATAACTTTCTGTTGAGTATTCACCTTGAAAAACTGTTCTAGTAATTTCTCAAGTTTACTTCCATAGGAGCGATTCCAATCTCTTGCGTTGTTGTAAGACATCGCTTTCATGGGTAATCCATTGGCCATAATTACAGGAACTTCACCATTATAAAGAGGAAACATATCTTCTGAAACTCTATCTAATATATTTATTATTTTAGACGGAATTGATTTTGCAGAAAGAGCGTTCTTAACAAATCCGTTATCCTGAGAGTTCATATACATATCTATCACCAAATCCCATTTTACTCGGCATAAATGTTCAAAGTTAGCTGTTTGCATAACGACGTTGTCCAAAAGCAACACAAACAAACAGTCTTGGTGTGAGAACGAATTACATGCAGAATAAAATTCCAACATCTTATCATGTTCAGGAGCCAACATTTCATCAAGAGTCAAAAGATATGTTGTATCATCCAAGTATTCATGAATAAATTTTGCGATCTCAACAGCATAAGTTTTCTGCTTTTCAAAATCCAAATCTCCAGCTCTATGCTTTCTATTATTCGTAACTGCAGCCTTCTCGCTTTTCAAGAACTCAAAATCCACAGTAGGCTTCTCTCCTGTTAAGGTCTCAGAATATAATGTTTTTTTCTCAGTTCCAGACAAGAAGAAAGAATTTATCATCTCAGGAGTGCACTCATAATTATCAGATAAAGCATGTGAATCATGAGCTTCAATGCAGCAATGAAGAGCCCATTCTATTGTTTGCGAAAGAGCTTCTCCCGCATCACTCATATGCTTTAGTCTAGCTGCTTCATCCTTTATATTAATTGCTCTTTGAACCTCAGCTAAATCATTTATTGCATTCGAATATCTTTCGATGACCTTACCTGTGGTAAATTTTCTTTTCATAATCATTTGTCAAATAGTATATCACCAATACAACATCCCCACTATATTACAAGCAGGAATACCTATCAGTATTTTGAAAAAAGTTTTTTTGTATCACTTTAAAGAAGATAGGAAGCATTAACTTGTATACAGTAGTTTCTACTATCTCATAAAAAAGGATATGGCTACAGTACAAATACTGCATTATTGCCACTTATGCCTATGCATTATTTCTGCTTCTCAATGCCTTTTCCAAAACCTCTTGTGAAATTTTATTTTGGCATCTGATAATCTCTTGCTGAATTTCTTCAGCATGTTGAAAGTCTCCAACATTCACGCAATACTGATGGAATCTTTGCAGAGCAGCAATAGCATCCAAATTATTCACGCAAATCGCCAAAGCCGCCAAATCTTTCTGTTGCTCATTATTGGCTGTTACTTTGAGCATCTTAAACATATCATCTAAAAATGTATACATGATTACTCTGTCATAATTTTATATTAATCTGCTTATACAAAGCTTTATCACCAGGCGGTCCCATCTGCACAATATGGCGAAGACCTTTGATGGTCCGCCAAACTTAGACCATAGCGGCTCTGAGCACCGGAGGGCGGTTACATCCTCTCGTCCCTGAGGGAAGAGAGGCTTGGTGAGACAGGCGGAGCTCCAATAAGGGTAAGGAAGGACGGGTGGGGTAGAAAAAACTACTTCTTTGCCAAAGAAGAGCCAGAGCAATTCGAAAATGCATACCCTCCAATCACCCCATAACATACCAGCGGTATGAGAAAGGCTATCGCCATACTCCCAGTAGTATCCGCAATAGACCCCATGATTACTGGAGCAACCGCACCACTCACTATAGTCATGAAGAGTAGGGAAAAGGCAAGCTTGGTCTTTGTACCCGCATCCCTCAATGCCAGGATGGAGTTGGCTGCAAACCTCTTTATGATATTTAATTATTCTTAAATGATTTGAACAAAATTTTATCTGAGATTTATGAAAAAAAAATAGATAATGAAAATAAGAAGAAAAAGCCTCTTGAATGTTGCTACAGAAAATGCAACTCGGTACAGCAAAAAGAAAAGAAACAAGTTTACTTGGTTCCATTATTATGGTAGGTTGGCTCTTAAGATTTATCTTTGGTGTTTGAACAACAAAGAACTTCTTAGTGAGATATTCCATTCCATAATAGATTTTGTATTTGAATAAATATTGTATGAAGTAGCGGCAAAGTATATTTGTCGCTATTTTTTAAGAGATTTTTCAAAAACGGGCTACTAAGCCCCACCCCCGAAAAGTAACTCATAATAAAATGGGAGAGGGAGCCGTTCATCGTATATCTACTATTTCTTGTTCTTCATCCTCCAGAAGAAGTGCCAAGTTCTGAAGATTGGCTCACTTAGTGCCTCGGCAGGATAAAACCTCACCAAACGCAAATCTCGGCACAATCTCTGCAAGTTATGGCCGAAGGAACTATGTCCGAACCCATATCGTTCATCATATTGTCCGAAGTTGCCGCCACTCAATATTTCCGTCAACAACAACTTTCCCCTCCTCTCATCCATCGGAGCAATCATCTTCTCCTCCGGCAGTCCCAAAGCCTCATGCAGTACATACATCACAGCTCCAGTAAATTTTCTAAGCCCCAAACGTTTTAATTCACCTTGTAAGACTACTTGATTTTTAGATTTCATCCCATCTGTGTGCCACAGGTTTACCACAAAGTAGTAATCCACAATTTGCCTCAGTCCAATTCCTTCTTGAAACAGATGATTGTAGATATGGACAAGTTGATAGATAATATTAAATCTCGCTGTTGGTATAGCGAATTCCACTTCTTCAATACGTACCTTATGCAAAAATTGTTCTTCGGAAGTCTTCCTAAAGTACTTCTGCAAACGATGATTATGCAGCGGATTCTGCAAGTAACAAGGGCGATAATGCACTTCTACTGGAATTCCATTGATGTCAGGAAAGGATATATGATGATAACTCGCCTTTTCTTTTGGCAAAATGGAATGGACAAACTGAATTACTTCCGATGGCTTTCCCGATACCCAGATGTCAATATCGCCAGCTGTGCGATGCCCCTGACAAGGATACATCAAGGCATTCCCTTGTCCTTTCAAGATGCAAGAGCGAAAGCCTTTCTTCTCAAACCATGCAGTTACTTTGCCAACAGCCTCGTCTAATTGATGATTGCGTTTTTCTATCTGCCTGCATATCCCCATCCAATTCATCAGTAAGTTAATATCCATCTCCATCGAATCACCTTCTGATTTAGTTGCATCGCTCATTTTCTGGATTCCATCAAAGATTACACCCATCAATGACTGCTTTGGGCAATCTCATAGATACTCTTCCATTCTTCTTTCTGAATTAGAGGAATATCAGTAGAAGAGCCGATTGTCAAACGCAACAGTTGAAAAAACTTGTCGTATATATCAATCATCAGAATAATAAATATGCTTTACTTTTCGTGTTTTTTGTAGATGTCTGCTACTTCATCAGCAATCTTGTCCCAGTCATACTTACTCATGTCATAGTTGATGTGCTGTAAGGGCTGCTCTATTATTTTTCCGAGCTTCTGCGACAACTCGTCCACGTCGCCGCAATGGAAGTAGTCGTCCTTGGGCAAGCCTACCTCTAAATTGGCAGGGATGTCGCTTACCACAACCTTCACGCCATAGCTCATTGCCTCCAATAATGCAATGGGAAGTCCCTCGTGTGATGAAGGCAAGCAGTAGCACTTACAATTTGTCAAGAGCGAATGGAGCTTCTTACCTTTTATGAAGCCGGTCAAGACCACACCGTTCTTACGAGCCATCTCCTTCAATCCCATTGAATAGCTGTCCTCGAAGTCTGTGTCACCAGCCAGCACCAGTTTCAGGTCTGTAGCATCAGCATTAGCCTTCTTCCATTTTACGAATGCCTCTACAAGATGGTGCAGATTCTTCTCTGGAACAAAACGGCACATGCCCAAGACATACTTACCCTTCTCTATTCCAAGTTCGTTGAAGTATTCGGGATATTCGCAAATCTCTGGTTCAGAGACACCATTATATATAAGGTGTACATTCTTTGTCCTGCCATACTTCTTGGCAATAAGGTTCTTAATGACGTTTGAGATAACAATGACGTCATCCGCAAACATACATCCCATCCTCTCACCCATCTTCAATATGGTCTTTGCTGCAAAGCCCCACTTGTCACGATCATAGTCGGGACCATGATGTGTGAACACCACCTTCATGCCCAACAACTTGGCATACGGAACGAGCAACGCAGGACCGATAGCATGAATGTGCAGCACGTCAGCCCCAAGCTTCTTGGCCTTGTTGATGGCACGGAAAGTATGGATGATAGCCTCAAACGACTTCTTCTTAGGTGAAGGAATAGTGACAAGCTTCACGCCATTCCATTCTTTCAAGTCATCCTGCACATAATTGGAGCGACGTATTATCGTCACATCAAAGCCACGCTTTGCTACACGCGGGAAAAGCTCCTCGCAATGTGTCTCCACGCCACCCATGATGTTAGGAACACCACGAGTACCTGTTACTACTATTTTCATTTGAATTTATTTCTTTAGGAATTGGTTGTAGAATGCTATCAACCTTGGATAATAATTTTCAAGACTTAAGTTCTCATGCGCAAACTTCAAAGCGCCGGCACTTTGTTTAGTGTATTCATCTGCCGTTAGACCGTCTGCAAGAACCACCTTACTTCTCAAGTTATCGGAATTTCCACTCTCAAACTGGAACCCCGTCTCACTTTCAACAACAATCTCAGGAATACCGCCTATTCTGGCACCAATAACAGGAGTACCGACCGAATAAGCCTCAATAATAGTCATCGGATTGTTCTCATACCATTCTGACGGTACAATGACGTAATAAGCATTTGCCACTAAGTCCTGCAGTTCCTTTCCACGTTTGTAGCCTAAGAATTCCACGTTCTTCATGCCGTTGCTCTCCACAAACGCCTTCAATTCATCTTCCTTAGGACCGGTGCCGACAATCTTCAGATGACATTCTGGCAAACCATTGAAAGCTTCAAGTAATGTCTTCACGCCCTTCTCGTAAGACAAGCGTCCGAAGAACAGGAAGAATTTGTCCTTAGGCATTGCTTTAGGCTGATCAGCTATAGAAGTAGAAAAATTATAGAGCGTAATGTTAGGCTTATTCTTCACTGCTGGCATATACTTCTCCTGTATATCCCTCGCAAAGTTGCTCACATAAAGAAAGCCGTCAATATACTTTGCAGGATTGAAGAACGCATTTCGGAAATACTGCTCCGCTGCCATCACCGCACTCATCACCTTGCTGCCCTTGCAGCATGTATGCGTAAAGCACTTATAAAAGCTATGTCCCTGACAGTCCTCACAAATCCTTCCGCTGCCATCCCTAAACGTATAGGCAGGGCATACAATGCGATAATCATGCACCGTGAATAGAATAGGGATATTATGCTTTCTCAAAACGGGGAAAATGGAGGGCGTAATCTGGCCCCACAAAAGATGAATATGTGCGATGTCAGGACGCTCGTCCTCTATCAGTTTCTCCATCTTCTTCGCCGCCTCGAAGTGATAGAAATAGTTCACCATGTTCTTCACCTGCTTCAGCGGTCCCTTGCGCGTTTCCTTCGACTCAGGGAAATACTTGCTATATGGCGACGGATTGTTCTCCTCCCATTTCAGCGTGAAGTATACCACTTGGTGGCCATGCTCCTCCAACAGTTTGCCAGTATTAAAGCAAACAGTCTCTGCACCACCTTTATTATAATTATATACGTCGATTAAGAGTATTTTCATTGTGTTATAAAGATTACATATAAATCATAAAGACACCTTGTTTACCTTAGTTATGCTTATTTAGCATTATGCTATTATCCTAATAATCACCATAAAAAAGCCTTATTTGCTTTAACTTAGATGCAACAAAAGAAGAACCTTATAAGGACATTAAACCTATCGCAATAGCTCTCTCATTACGCAAACAGAATGCTTCCGCTCAACCTTCAATGTTTCGTGAACCTTACTTATTTCTTTGCCAGCAACCAACCACATCCCATCAACATCAATGCCGGAATTTTCTTCCATCCATGAATATCTTTCAGGATACCTTTAATATTTCTACCCGAAACGAAACCGTCCATACTTACACCAACATATGCCTTCACAATCTTCATAGGATATGAAAATACATATTGTGACAAATTATTAACCAAATAAAGCCACAAATAATAGTTGGCTGCCGAACGTTTCACACTACGCTCTCTCATAATAGAAACAGAGGCATCATAATAATATGTTCTCACCGCCTCGTCAATAACTCGCAATTTATACTTCTTGGCCATCTCAAACCACGCAATTGCTTCAGGACAGAACCGCATACGAGAATCATATTCAGGGAAAGGATATTTACGAAGCACTTCCACCCTGAACATTTCGAGCATCTCACCTTCAATCCTATATTTCATACGCAACTCAGTGAACGAGACGTCCATCGGTTGATAAGGCAGTCTATCACCAACGATATTTCCTTCCGAATCAACACATCTGGCAGAAACACCACAGTATTCATTACGTTTCTTCTCTGGAATAGAATTCCATGCTTCAGAATATTTCAACAACGCATCAGGAAGGATGGTGTCGTCACTATCAAGGGTCAACCAAAACTTACCTCGAGCCTGTTGAGCGGCAAAATTCATTGCCACATGCTTACCTTGGTTCTCTTGTTTAAAATAACGAATACTTACCTTGTTTTCTTCACACCACTGACGACCAAGTTCTTCTGTTCCATCAGAACTTCCATCATCTACAATAATCCAATCTACCCCCCGAAACTGTTTTAAGTTGTTGGATTGAGTGATAAGTCCTACCTATAGTTTCCTTACGATTAAAAGTTGGAGTAAAAATCGTAACAAAGTATTCACCACCTTCTTTCGATTTATTGCTTTCAAATAAAAGATTTGCTTTCATCTTTCTATATTCTATGATTTTGTATTAATCAAATAATTCATATATTTATTTCTGTTCTTCTGCAAGGTCTGCTCTACCTTTGATTCATCAAAAATCTTTAGAGTCTCTTGGTAACTATCCCATACATTTTTCAAACCCTCTTGTGAATCAAGTGCACCTAAAAAGGCTTGTGGATAAAGACCAAAGTCCTTAAGCAAGGAAATATGCTTGCTATCGCCACCCGTCATCATTTCTTTGCCTCGCTTTACATAAATCAAAGCAGGTGTGTGATTTTTCATACAGAATACACCATCATGGAAACGATGAGTTATAACAAAACTAACATACTTATATAAGCCGACCTGCTCGAGCGGTGACATGTCAACCAAAACGATATCACTCCACGATACACCCCTATTTGTAACCAACGTATATCCTCTTTGCTTCAAATCATTAGCTACATCTGCAAGCCAATAATCATCGCCATAAAACTGAAGAAATATCGATTTCTTAGGTATTTTAACACCCTTCTTTTTCAGATAGGTGTCTATGTATGAATAATCAATATCATATGTAAATGTCGGATCTGGAATATATTCTATTCTTTTCTCGTTTCCTACGAGATTTTCAAAAAGTGAAACTGTAGCACGATCTCTAACACCAACATGGGAGAATTGGCTGGCAGCAACTTTTAAGTCTTTTTTCTGCTTATCGGTTAGTTGATCATATGATACATTTTTGGATGAAGCTGCAATAACCACTTTTTTAGCCTTGATATCTTTTAGCCAATAAGCAGATATACCATCATAGCCTATAGCAAGTTTGTCTAATTCCAACAATGTGTCCGCTCCGACATAGATTATATCATAATGTCGAGAAGAGATAAACCGTAAAGCATCATCCACTTTCTTGATGATAGTATCATGATGGACATGCAGAATATTCTTTTTAAAGTCATAATACTTCTTAAAACGCTTCACGTCATCCCATATCAATTTCAGAGAAAAAGTCTTATAAGGCATTACCCTTGCCCTAAAGCCATGAAACGGAATTATTTCCACTTCATCATGCGGATATACTTTTTTAATAGCTTGAAAAGTTGCCAACGCCTGCATGTTCGTACCACAATTCAAGTCACCATAATATGTTAAAAGTCCAATTTTCATCGATTTATTTTTTTGTTTAAATATTCTTTGTATATCTCAGATTCTGCCAACGCCAGTTTGAGCACCACCTTCCAGTGATTGCTTCCATATTCCACAGCATCCATCAAAGCTGTATTTTTTAATTTTTCCAAACACCGGGATAAATCATCCTTTTCCTTTAAATCTACTTGGATGATGTTTTCTATTTCCGTGTAACACGCAGCAGCTTCTGTTTTAAAGCGTTCAAGTAACCCAAGTTTTTCGAAATGCCTCTTTATCAATTCAAACTTTTCCTTGTCTATACCGTTTGAATTATCCAAGCGATACTCAAAGTTTGGACAACCATGAACATCAATACATATATCCACAAACAAATACTGCTCATCAGGCAACGTATCATAATAATAATTTATAATGAATGGCTTGCCGTCAGGCGTCGTGACATCTTCACCTTTCTTCGTATTACATATTGAGCAGCAAGGCAGCAAGTTCAATGCATTAATGGCAAACTCAGGATACTTCTCCTTCGGAAGAATATGTTCAGTGGTGCCGGCATTACTTAGAGTACAGTAAGGACACTTACGCAAATAGGTCCGCTTGTTATGCGAATCAATCCATTCACGTATGTCCTTTACTTTTTTCTTTTTACTACCATACAAACCTTTCAACAATTTTCTATTATTATCTGTGAATGTGGTAGCCGGCAACAATGAGTGAACTCGCTTTTGTGTAAAAGCTACATTGTATTTTTCATACTCTGCTTTTACGTCTTTCTCTATCAGAGTAAGACTTTCCTTGGCCTCTTTATCTTTCTTTGCTTCTACCGCATTCCTGTATAATTCAAATGGATCCCCTGTATAAGGATTAAAGTTAATCATTCGCCTTAACCTCCAATTGACGTCTTATATACATATAAAGGTTCATGCTCATAGGCAGACCCTCAGTCTTAAGAATCTGCTCAATCTGTTCGCCATCCAAGCCCTTTCTTATCATCTCTTGTATAACATAGCCATAATGCTTGTCAATACTTGATCTTCCAAACACATCTTCCGTTATAGTTGTCAAATTCTCGCCCAATGTTTCTGTGTTCATTCCTCTTACGTAAGGTTCTTTTGTTTCAGCATCTTGTTCCACAACGAGTACATTACGTGCAAGCAGTTCTTGCAAAATCACAGCAGAATGTGTGGCTACAATACAAGCCGACTTAAATTCATTGCATATTTCGAATATGATACGTATGAGTTTTGTTATGGCATTGGCATGGAGGTGCACTTCTGGCTCGTCGAAGAGAATCAGAGAATTCTCTCGCATGTGGGCATATAGTTCCGTGATAATACTGGTTATCATAGCTTGCCCACTACTCATTTTGTTTATGAGTTCCAGAAACTTATTTTTGTCTATTTCATTGTGTTGTTTGAAAACCACTTCTAATAAGCCTTCATCAACAACTTCTTTCAGTGTAAGATGATAATCGTATATACGATGCTTATAGACAATTTCATCGAGAGATCTCTTTAAACGGCTTTCTTTATCAGTCTCCGAGAGCAACTCATTGTCCCTATTTCTCAATCCACAATAAACGAAGTTGAAAGATGATTTCTTTGTTAATTGAAACAAATTATCGAAAATACTATAGGATATGGCTATCACCTTTGAGAAATCAGGTCTGTGTCCTTTCTCAAACATATCGCCACCACCATCATGCAATGCTTTAGCAAGAGAATAAAGAACAGATGACTTGCCTGATCCATTCTCGCCAATCAATGCCTTTACTCTATCCAGATTCCTGACATTGTCTAAGTTGCCGAAATTAAACGCCACAGGTATATTACCGTCATAGTAAGGTATCGTTGCCTGAAGTGTAAAATTATATCGATTCCTCAAATCTATCCCCTCAAGAATACCATGAACGTCTCTAAGAGCACGATGTGCATAATCATTCCTCAACAACGACTTCTGAAAGGAAATCGTGTACTGATATCTATCAGCAATGACTGAGAAATAAGCAGCATCACGCAATGCCCACATAATACTCTTGTAGTCATTAGGGAACAATTTCTTAATATTGTCATAATAATCTTCATCTTGACCAACAGAACAAAAATTGTATGGCAACTCTATAAACTCTGAAGGTATTACATCCTTAGTCACCAGACTGTCTGCATTCATAATTTTAACAGTACCAACATTTTGCTGCTGTTTGTCTTCAGACACATACGAAAGGCTAAATGTAGTTTTACGACCAAAATCGTCCCAATAACAACTTGCAAGTTTAAAGCAAGGAAATAATAAAGGAGCTTTATCAACGAAGAAATAAATACGATTTCGAGGTACATCTAAAGGACGGTCTTCCGCTATGGCTTGTTTGTCTATCTCATATACAGGCAGCCCATCATCTTCACCTGTCAAAATATAGCAAAGATGTTCATCTTTCAACATTTCGTTAATTGCATCAACATAATGTATGATTTCATCTTTTGATCTTCTGACCTTTGTAGAAACCACCTCATTCAGAAACTTGAAGAACACTTCATCCGAAGCCTTCAACAAACCAAATCTGGATATGAACACATATTCATCATCCCAATCTGAATTGTTTATTAAATGCTGAACTGCATCCTCATAAGCATCCTCAAACCTCGGATCTTCAGAGGCAAGCAAATGAAGATTCCAAATACGATCAAGCATTCCCACTTCATCTGCCTGGCCCCAAATATTTCCTAAAGCAAGAATGCCCTTGAAGACCTCATATTTTTTCTCCGAAGTCATCATTGTATTTCCGTATACTCCATATAATCTTTGCGCTTTGATACTGCCACCTTATATTCATCCTTATAAGAACCAACACCTATCAAAACACAAGGCATCTCATACTCTGGAATATCCATGACCTTTTTTATGTAGGAAAGTTTACCTTGCTTCTGCCCCATCGTAAGAGGAATAGCAGCTAATCCTTCATAATGCAGAGCATATAAAAGGTTCATTGCATAGATACCTCCATCAACATACACTTGATGTAATTCATTGATATTATAGCCACGCTGATCACCACAAATAAGAATTGCAATTTGCATGTCTTCATAAAATCCCTTACAACCACCTTGCATCTCAAAAATCTTATTCTTCAACAATTCATCCTTATATACATAAATCTTGTAGCTTTGTCGATTACATGCAGAAGGTGTACGTTCGCACATTTTAAGTGCTGAGAGAATCTTATTGAAATCAACTTTCTCCTTTCCAAAATCACGAACAGAGAATCGAGATTGCGAGAAAACATTAAAAGAGGATTTTCTTTCATCAGCAAGTTTACTTAATGTCTTCACATAGATGCCGGCATCTGCATTCGAATCTATCTGTATGCCGTTTTTCCTGCAGAAATCATCGAGCAATGATATTATATCATTCATATCTGCCCCAACATGCTGATTGAACAATATATATTTTTCAATAACCGTACATACCTCACATGCAAACTCTAAATGACCTTCTATATTAAGATAATGCTGCAAATCTTTCAACAGATTACGCACTTTCTGTTTACCGAAGCCAACCTTAACTCTTCCAATTGACATGCCTTTTTCCAAAGCATGAGCACGAATAGCCAAGTCTGTCTCCATTTTTCTCGGATTTTTATTGCGTGCTCCATTACCAATATATTTAGTATCAATAAGGAGTTCCTGCCAACGTTCATGGCATAAGCGTAGGAACAATACCCACTTCGCATTCTTTAAATATTCTTTAATCATAAGATAGAATTGAAATATTCAATATACTTTTTAGAAACAGCTTCCAAGCTATTGTTTTCAGCCACATAAGTCTTTAGATTATCTTTCATCTTCTGATAATCAGAAGTGGACATCATCGCAGCTTTAGTGATGGCAGCTTTCAATGATTCTTTATCGTTTACACGGAATAAGAAACCATTCTCACCATCCTCAACACGCTCAGCAAAACCGTCAATATCACTGGCTATTACAGGAAGGTTGTAATTGTAAGCTATCATGTGGGGACCACTTTGTGCCACATCTTGATAAGGAAGCATAAAGAATTGATGTTTGGTAAACAACTCCGGAATTTCCTCATCAGGTATGCGCTTGAAATAGGTAGAGATGCTCTTGCAATCACCTATCTGCTGCAAAAAAGCCTCCTTGTTCATTCGGCAATTGCCACAAATATTGAGATGCACTTTATTCTGTATATTCTCAGGCAACTCCTTCACAGCATCAATTAGCAAATCAAGGCGCTTATTAGCCACCACATTACCAAAAAACAGAAGGTTTACTTTCTTTTCATCTACCTTATAATTATCGGTCTGAACCTTTCCGAAATCCTTCACAACCATCGGTGCATAGAAGAACGACTTCTTCGGATAATGCTCCTTAAACCATCGTGCAGTATGCTTCGAGAACATTTGAAAGTTCTTTGCCTTATGGAATATGTATTTCACTTGAAGCTTCAAATTCCACGACCATACTGGATATGGATTTACATTATGCGCAGCATGAATCAGAGGAGTCTTACCTATGCAGTGCAACAATGCAGGGTAATAATAGAAACCTAACGAATCACTATAAATTAAATCATAGTGAAACAATCCTGCCTTTTTAAAATAATTCTTAAGTTCAAAGAATGTGCGAGGATCTTTAGCACGGTAATGCAAATTCCAAACCTCATAATCATCATGCAGGGGGATTTTAGCACCAATTGCAGACTGAACCACTACCCATCTAATTTCAAATTCACAGTTGTTTCGTAAATATGGAACCAATTGGCGGTCCACATCTATAAAGAAGTCAGCAGTAATCCAAAGTATTTTCTTCTTCGTCATATTATTATTTCTTTATATTCTTACATCACATAATCAAAGGTTCTTACTTTCCAAACTCCTTGATTCTCTGCTCCTCTTTCAAAGAGCAAACAAGCAGTTGTCCATTCTTCTCGGCTACGATATAGCCATCCAAGCCTTGAACTACTACCTTGCTTTCATCTGCTGCATGAACCACGCAGTTCTTGCATTCATACAAGCGTATGTCCTTGCCCACATTAGCATTGCCAGCCTCATCCTGTGGAAGCAAGGTACGGAGGCTGCCCCAACTGCCTAAGTCGCTCCAACCGAACTCGGCGGGGAGGGTGAAGATGTCTTTCGACTTCTCCATTACGGCGTAGTCGATGCTTATCTTTTCGCAGGTGGGGAAGAGTCTGGCGACTACCTCTTTCTCCTGTTCGGTATAGAAAGAAGGTGCCATCTCGTCCATGATGCAGGCAAGATTTGGTTGGAAGGTTCGGATTGCCTTGCTAATGGTATCAATATTCCACACGAAGATGCCGGCGTTCCAGTAGTAGTTGCCGGCAGAGAGGTACTGCTCGGCAGTGGTGATGTCGGGCTTCTCCTTGAAGGCCTCCACCTTATATATCTCGTTCACGTCAGTGGGTTCGGCAGCGGCGATGTAGCCGTAGCCAGTCTCGGGACGGCTGGGCTTGATGCCGATGGTGACGATGACTTCCTTGTCGGCTGTATAGCTGAGTGCCTTGCTGAGGACACGCTGATACTCGGAGGTGTAGATGACAAGAGCATCGGAGGGGGTTACTACGATGTTGGCATTGGGATGCTGCTTCTGGATCTTCCAGCAGGCGTAGGCTATACAGGGGGCAGTGTTGCGTGCCTCGGGCTCGGCGAGAATATTGTCAACGGGCATGTCAGGGATCTGCTCCTTGACAATGCTGATGTATTTCTCGTTGGTGACCACCCACATGTTCTCAACTGGACAGATGGGCTTGAGACGGTCGACAGTAAGCTGGATGAGGGAACGGCCCACGCCCATCACGTCGATGAACTGCTTGGGGTAGTCAGGGGTGGACATGGGCCAGAAGCGGCTGCCAATTCCGCCAGCCATAATGATTACTTGTATGTCGTTATGCATAACTATCTATTAATCAGATATTTCTCTATTATCGTTAAATTGTTTAGTTCTTCTTTTTGAATACTGCATCAGACAAGATTTAATGATAGAAAATGGCTGTTGATACATAATAAAATATTTTATTCGCTCCACTATATATCTCTTTATGCAGAAATCATAATGTCTCCATACATCCAAGAACTCCAAGTTTTTCTTCTGATTATTTTTTTCAGAAGTCGATGCTCCTCCAAAAGCAGCAAATTCACTAACCAACACATCTCTGTGTTCAAAAGCAGCTTTACCATATTTAGAATAATACCACAGACTTGTATTATAATCAGAAACTATTTTATATTGTTCATCAAAGAAAGGTTGACGCTTATCTTCTATATTAAAAAAAACAGACTGATGACAATAAGGCTGACAACGAAGTATTGTAGGATATACGGGAACCGCCTTTAATGATTTCTTTGTTCCATCTTCATAGGCAAAAGTAGTGTTTCCATAATAAACCTTCGTACAAGCCTTAGGATGATTGACAGCAAACATATCAAATACCACATTGTCAGAGACGAATTTATCTCCAGCATTCATAAAGATGCACCATTTACCAGTAGCCAACTTAACACCTTTATTCATAGCATTATAAATTCCCTTGTCTGGTTCAGAAATCATTATAGATATATTATTCTTATATTTATTGATTACATCTAGAGTTCCATCTGTGGATGCTCCATCAATAATAATATACTCTATATTCGAATATGTTTGCCCAACTACACTCTTAATAGTATGTTCAATTTCATCGATACAATTCCAACAAATTGTTATCACTGACACCTTATCATTCTTCATAACCTTTTTAAATTAAGCACTTTTTGAAAAATACACATAACCTTGTTTGAATAATCCAACATATCCCCCCCCATATTGTATTTTATAATATTTAGCTTACAATCATGATATCGTTGCTCGTCCTTTAGTTCATTCATACATTGAGCTAACGATGCAGAGTCTTCAGCCTTATAAACCAAACCTAAGCCTTCATTCTCAATAAGTTCACTACAATACGAATTATCAGAACAAATAATTGGCATTTCAAGTCCCAAAGCATCCATAATGACTGTAGCACCCAATGGACCTAAAACATTGTCAGATTTTGGCAAAGCCAAAATCATCACCTTAGCAGATTTCATAAGGTTTACATATTGGTTATCAGGGATAAAATTATCTTTATAAAAGAAAGTATTTATTCCTTCTTTAATCTCATACTGTTTTTTTTCAAGAATTCTTTTTTTATCAAAGAATAATCCTTTTGATCCTGTTGCAATCAATGCCTGTATTACTGTCTTGTGATCTCGATTTGTCCTACCACAATCAACAAAATCATACTTCAATTCTTGTCTTACATCTTTACGATAATAATCGAAATCAGGTTTCCACTCATTTACATACATAATGTCTTGCTTACTTGGAGAAGTTTCTTTAGCAATTTTCATCAATGCTTGTGAGAAGAATATATAAGCATCAGAAGAAGCATATTTTAATTGCTTGTCAAATGGTGGATGATGAAGGATTGAAACCAATTTAAATGGTCGTAAACTCTTAGGTATCAAACCTACGTATTTGCTAATTACGTTAAGAACATCATAGACCACATCATAATGACACGCTAAAGCATAATACTTTAATGTATGTTTGACATTGAATTTCTTAACGTAAACGAAATCAACAATACCGTCTTTAAAATAACCATGCCATTGCCCTCTCTCATCTTCTGTTAAACTATCCAATATTTCATTTATTCCAAAAAGATGATTAGATGGCATCAAACCTTTAGAAATAAGTTTCCAAGGTTCATAATTACTTACATACAATATCTTCATAAAACTTACCCCTTAAAATCTTGCATAATGTTATGATAAGCATTGACCAATTGGCTACCTATTCGCTCTGGATTGTGCCTCTCCATAGCTTTTACTCTTGAAGATTCGCCCAACTGTTTAGCATAATTAAAGTGCTCAAACAAATGAACTATTGCACCGGCATAAACGTATGGATCACCATCCTGAACCAGGATACCGTCTTCCTTTGTCTTAAGCAAAGACGCAGTACCACCTACATAGCTTGCAACTATAGGCATACCGACAAGCATCGCCTCACACACGCTATTCGGACTGTTCTCTATATGACTTACATGAACATAGACATCAGAATCAACCAACAAATCAGCCAACTCTTCAGCATCTATCCGTCCAAGTAATTTAACGTTCACATTATCAGATTTTATTCTTGTATATCGTTCTGCTATCTTAACCCACTTGCTATCACAATTATATCCTGCAATAATCCATTCAAAATCAATATCAGAATATTGTTTCAACAAATGAGCTGTCTTTAAGACCGTTTCATATCCCTTATATATTCCTGCCGAAATTGTACTAACAATTTTGAAAGTCTTAGCAGAGTAATTATTCTTGCTCCATTTCTTTTTATAGAATTGTGAACGTAGAATTTCATCAACTACATAATACTTACGCTGATTATTCAACAAACCAGTAATATATTCATCCCAAGCAGTTCTGCCAAAGATATATTTGGCATTGTTCAAAAAACGACATTCTCTATTACCACGTTCATAGAAGTTCTTAAACTCATTTCGATAAGATACAAGCTTTAATTTGTCCTTCCAACTTTCAAATCCATAGATATCTTTATTAGGCAATCCAGAAAAATATTTCTCTGAATATGGAGCTAATAAACCTTGAATGGAAAATACCACTGGAATGTTCTTAACGTACTCTTGTATAAGACCGAAACGTTCTTCTGTTCCATGAATGTGAATCAAATTGGGTTTAACTTCGTCTACTACTTTCAACATATTAGGGAGTATTTTTGCATCTATACTTGAAATTGACTTGCGTCTTTCAAGAATTCTCAATAAAGGATTACTCTTTTTAGGAACAAATATAGGATGATACACAACTTTTTCAAATTCAAATACCTCCGACTCTGTTTCTGAGAAATATGCTACATGAAGTTCTATCTCATTACACTTTTTTACTTCATCCTCTAGTGAAATCATCCATCCTTGTATCACTCTTTTTGATCCACTACGTCTCAAGCTTCCACAAGGAGATAAAGAAAACCATAATATTTTATTCTTTTCCATTAAATACTTTTTCTTTAAACTTTGTATATAAATATTTTAAACGAAAAAATAAATTCCAAGGGAACGAAAGATATTTATACATCACCATCTTTGCTGCTCCTTGAAAATGAACGCCCTTAAATCTTATCCAAGCATTATCTTTTAGAAAATAGCCATATGGTTGACCATTCTTCACATGAATGTCTATCAATTTACCAGACATCTTGTAACCATCGACCTTATCACCAATATTATGGCAATAGCTAGTGCCATTTTCGGGAACGTCAATTTCGAGCACCTTATTTAAATGTTCATTTTTGTAAGCTGAAAAAGCCGTCATATCCGAAATTCCATAAGAACGTTTTTTATTTTTTAGCTCTGCCACATATTCATTTATCATACTCCTACCTTCCGGAGAAGAAAATCTTTGATAAATAAAATCTGTAAATTTGGCTATAATCCCAAAATTAAAGTAAGTAAAACAAGGTGTGCCTGTCTTACATATTGTCATATCATAACTTTGGAATCTATTAATGTCAAATGATATATCATCATACAATAATGTATCTGTATCACAATATAGAAATTGAGCATTACCACCCCAAGTTCTATCTACAAAATCTTTTATAACGAACCATCTTTGAAAACAAAACAATTCGTAATCATAAGGATTTGGAGAATAATGCTGATATACCTTAGAAAAAGCTTCTGCGCTAGTAAAGTAATCATCTATAAAATAATGCTTAACAAACTTATACTTACAATTAGTATTATCTCCCAACAATATAATTTCACTATTGGGATTTGTTCTCTTAGCTTGTTTGAGAACAGAATGAAGGAAAAATGGATTTCCCTTATGAACGAATATAATTGGTATTGACATAATTTTTAAATCTATTTTTATTTTGAATTAAAACACTTATTATAAACCAGAACAAAATACTTCTTACACCATAATCCACAACAGGATTAGTCGTATACATATCTAAGAAATAAGATATTAGAATAACAGAAATATACTTAATTGCAATGTCATTGTCTTTTCGAAATGCTCCATGCAAAGTTGTAAGCATCATCAATACGACAACAACATCATAAACAAGTCCTCCCTTCAACATCATTGTCAAATATCCAGTTTCAATACCTTGCCTTTTATCACTAATTTCCCCAGTGTCTTCATTGACAACTTCCTGGTAATAGCCTCCATCCATTCCTCGTCCCCATATCCAATCTTCGACTGGAGACTTAGCAAAATCTAAAAAGAACAATTCTTCTACACCAGAACGAGTATCTTCAGTAGCCCTCTTAGACATGTTACTAAACATTCCAGAAGCTAAACTGTCCAAATTTAGATTAACAATTAACAAAGTTAAAATAGAGCAACAGCAAAGAATAAAGTATTTTACTGGATGTTTCTTTATATTGTGTAAAATAGAAAACAAATATGCAATAATAGCATAAATTGCTAGAGTCAAAGATGCATTTCTTCGTGCATTTAACAACATCAATAAAAAATAAATCCCCCAAATGAATAAAATCCATTTTCTTTGCCAACTTTTAAATAAAGGTAACAAACCTAGCAAGAAAGCAGAGAAAAAACCTAAATAAACACCTATTCCTTCCGCCTTATAAGTACCTATTTGCACCAAATCTGAAATATTTATAACCCAAAGCGGTATTATAAACAAAGATGCCTTAAAAAATATTTTGACTATATCATCAAAATATTTTTTATTTGGAAGAGGGATTAGTATAATTGGTAAAAGCCAACCTTTTGTTTCTCCTATAATTTTGAGCAAAAAATCTTTCAAAGATAAATCCCATTCTCCTCTAAAGATTATCCCCAGCATGATGGCAACTAATGCAACATAGAGTATCTTACATATCCCATGAGGAAACTGTAACATTTTTTTCTTATAGAGTTTTGCATTTGTCAAAATAGCTAACAATAACAATATAAGCTCTATAGATCTTAAAATTGTCGTATTACTTATAAAGTTAGAAAACAATGGGTTTATTATTATAAGTCCTATTAAGCAGACATAAATTCTTAAAACCAACTTTCTTTCCATTTCTAATTCAAATATGTATTTAATTTAAGTTTTACTTTATTTATTAGCATATCCATTAGAGCATCTATATGTAAACAAGACATGAACGATAAAAAAAATAATCCATTATGCAAACAGCAGTTAGTGCTCAATTTAGGGCATAGCCCTTTATATAGGCACTTTTGCAAGTGCCTATATATTGAGATGTTAAAAATTTTACTTGTTTATTAACTATTGGCATGTTGCCAATCCGATATTGTCTGGCCGCAGACTGAAAAAATCTCTGCAACCGTTAAAGATGTTAATAAAAAACTTTCCAAGGTAATCCCACGCCGACCGACCCTGCAGCTTCACCGTACTGATAATACTGTGATAAGTGGCTGCCATCTTCGCTCCCTCATCACTGCCAAAGTGGAGCATGCTATTTCGTTGGGTTGTCAGAGGACGGACTGCACGCTCGGCAGCACATTACTTTCATTGAATTCATTTTTTAATTTTTGAGATTATTAATGCTTTTTCTTCACTACTCAATCCTACAAAGAGCACAGAGATAATGAAAGAACAGACACATAAGCAGATGCTTATAATAAAAGATGCAATTGATCCATCATAAAAAATACATTTAAAAGCTATAGGAACTATACAAGCTAACAATGTTGTAAGTATAACAGGGCATATGACTCCTTTCAAGAAGATTCCAGCAGGAAAATGCTCCACTCTGTTTAAGTACCACAATCGAAGAAGCATCAAAAATATATATGCAAGAGCATATACAATATAAGCTGATTCTGGTGGCATATTAACGAAAAACGCAAAATAAGAGATAGGAAAAACTAAACAAGTTATACATGTTTCATATATCATATACTTTTTTAGCTTACCAATTGCCATAATGCTTGTATACATTGTATCACCCAAAAGCCATATTAAAGAGACAATCATTGTCAACCTTATGAAATTTGGCGAATGGGATGGTACAAGTTTTAACCAAACTTTCAAAATGGTTTCTGCTTCAAACATAAAAGGTAAAGCAAAAAACAACATCAAAAAATAACTATATTTTGCGCCAGAACATACCAATTTGTTCATATATTCTGTATCTCCAGAAGAATAAGACTTTACTATTTGTGGACGGATTGCAGTAGTAAAATTACTAACGAAATTTCGTGTTATTCCATCAACTTGAGTTGCCACCCCTCTTGCCGCATTAATAGCTACGCCAAAGAACATATTAGATATAATGTTTATACCTTGAGTGTTGAATATATAGGCTGTCGATGCCAGAAAATTCCATCCTGCAAACTTTGACATATCTATAAATAGCTTTTTGTCAAATTCAAAAGAATACTTACACTCTTCAAAATGTCGTTTACAGTACTGTCCATAAACCAATCTTATGACAATAGAGACGAACAATAAAAGAAAGGCATAAGTTATAAGTTTATCTATAAAAGATACATATAACAAATAGGCAACCAATAGTTTCATTACAGCTTCAAAAATACTAACATAAGCAAAAGCTTTCATTTTCTCATGTGCAATTATCGCAGCATTATAAGGGACACTTATTAGGTTTACGATAAAAGCCAGTATTGAGAATTGTAATACCCAATTTGCTGCATACAACCTGTCTGATGGTATGTTCATTTTATTATTGAGGAACCATACTCCTATAGCTTCGGTCAATACTACTATCACTATAGACATCAGTATTTGTATATTGACACTTGTACTGAATATGACATGAAGTCTTTTTTTATTATTTCTTCCAAGCTCAAAGGTCAAATACCTACTAATTGACTGTGATAAGGAGGTTGTCACAATATTAAACATGGCAACAACTCCTCCAACCACATTATATATACCAAAATTATCTACACCCAAAATATTCAAAACGACTCGACTGGTAAATAAACCTACAGCCAATGTTATCAATGTTCTGATGTATAGTGCTATGGTATTCTTTGCTATTCGCTTGTTATTATCTGATGATTGAGTTGACATTTATACTCTTTTATAG
>OJJU01000225.1_pt1 | contig 24489 bp, 16 predicted proteins | sample 1596141 | NCBI WGS metagenome assembly OJJU01 (sample SAMEA4350150, study PRJEB24818) | metagenome | biome: human; feature: gut; material: faeces | place: Denmark | collected 2013-09
ATCGCCACCCATGTGTGTAAGCTCGAAACCTAAGGCTGTGAGCTCGGGCATCACCTTTTCAAGTGAGATATGTTCGCTGGGTGTGAGGTGCAACATCTCGGGGAAGAGCAACTTTTGCGACTGCGTTTGTTGACGTTTCACGCGGTTGAGATACTGTTCATATAAGATGCGGGTGTGAGCGCGATGCTGGTCTATAATCATCAGTCCCGACTTCACCGCCGTCATAATATATTTGCCTTTATATTGATAGTGTGCTGTTGTGGTTTCTTCTTGTGCAATGCCAGTAGCCGTTGCTGTGGTACCTGTATTTATTGCTGATGTACCCAAGGCCGATGCTTTGGTCTCTTCTTCTTGCGCGATGCCCGAATGAAATGTCGTGCTCGAAACTGTTGCCGTGTTCGCATCCATGTTTGCCTTCGATACAAAGATGTCGCTTTCGGGGGCTGTCTCTTCATCGGGAAAGAGTGGCGCTGTTGCTGGTTTGCTGGTTCTTAAGCCTTCAACCATGAGGTCGTTGCTGGCCGAGCTGCTTGAGGTTCTTTGAGTAGAGGCCGACATCATTGACGAGTCGAACAATCCTTCGTCGATGGCAGCCTCTTTGGGCATATTGTCGATGGGCGATGATGAGGCTGTTGACGGTGTGTCGTTGAAGGGGTTATAGTCGGGGTTGAATTCTACCTTTGGTGCTTGCACGTTGTCGTTAGGGTCGAAGACGGGAATGTCGGGGCGTCCTTGATTATCGAAGTCGAGGGTAGCCACCTGGCTGAACATGCCTATCGACTCTTTTACTGTAGCCATCAGCACGTTGGCAATATCTTGCTCGTTTTCAAATTTTATCTCGGTCTTTGTGGGATGAATGTTTACGTCGATGTTTTCGGCGGGCACGTCAAAATAAATAAAGTAGGGCACCTGTTCGCCTTCAGGCACCAGGCGGTCGTAGGCGTTCATCACCACTTTATGAAAATAGGGATGCTTCATGTAGCGTCCGTTTACGAAGAAGAATTGTCCCTGACTCTTCTTCTTTGCGCTTTCGGGTTTGCCTATAAAGCCAGTGATGTTGCATATCGACATCTTTGTGTTGATGGGTATGAGCATGGGGTTGATGCGTTTGCCCAGCACATCGACGATGCGTTGGCGCAAGCCAGCCGCCTTCAGGTTATACAGTTCGGTTTCGTTGCTGTATAGGTGGAAGGTAACATCTGGATAAACTAATGCTATGCGTTCAAAGGCCGTAACAATGTTTTTCAGTTCGGTGCTATTGGCTTTCAAAAACTTACGGCGAGCAGGCACGTTGTAGAAAAGGTTCTCAACATTGAAATTGCTGCCCACGGCACACGAGCATGGTTCTTGCCCCGTAACCTTTGATGCAGCGATAGAAAGGTGTGTGCCGATGTCGCTGTTTGCTTGTCGCGTTTTCAGTTCTACCTGAGCCACAGCAGCCACTGATGCCAATGCTTCGCCACGAAACCCCATGGTGTGCAGCGAGAAGAGGTCGGCAGCCGATGTTATCTTTGATGTGGCATGGCGCTCGAAGGCCAGGCGTGCATCGGTTTCCGACATTCCTTTACCGTTGTCAATCACCTGTATTGATGTGCGTCCGGCATCAACCACCAGCACGCTCACCTGTGTGGCTCCTGCATCGATGGCGTTCTCTACAAGTTCCTTGATGACGCTGGCGGGGCGTTGTATCACCTCGCCGGCAGCTATCTGGTTTGCCACCGAGTCGGGCAGCAGTTGTATAATGTCGCTCATGTTTATTTCAGTTTTTTTGTTAGTGCCTGATGGGTGCTCTTTTGCTTCGAGGTCTCCATATAAACACATCGTTAGGACTGGTAGGTCGCAGCTCTTCATACCATGCAAAGCTGGGCAGATGATATTTGTCGCGCGGAATTTGGGTCATGGGGAACATGGTTCCTTGTGCTCGCGGCGTCCAAATTTTCTCAAGCTGTCGTTGTGCCGACATATACATACGCAGTGTGTCGGTCTCGAGATAGTTGAGCCCCGTAAGGGTGCTATCCTTATCGTCTTGCGGATAGAACACCGTTTCTACGTTGCCGATACATACCGTTTGACGGATGGCACCATCAATGAAATAGGCGTTGATAAGCTTGGCAGCCACCTGGTTGTAGTGGTTTTCGTTGTCAACTTTTTCCACTGATAGTGTGTTGCCTATCACGTGCGCTTCGCGCACCGTACTATCGTTCATGTATATCTTCATTTGGTCGCCCAGTAGCTGTCGTTCGCCGCTCCATGCTATGGGGTCGCGATACAGTGTGAGGCACGAGTCGATAGAGGTGAATACCATCGAGTCGCATACGGCTTGCACATCTCTACGATAGGCTTTCACCTTGTCGAAACCATGTACCACGCGATACACCGAGTCGGTATCGATGTTATAGGTGTACATTTTCAGCGTGTCGGCATGCACATACAGTGTGTCGGGTTGTGAAAAATCTTTCATCAGCGCCTGTTGTGTGGCAAAGCCGTAGCCTGTTTTATCGTTATATTCAAGGTGCCCGCACAGCAGCGCGTTCTTGTTTAGCGAGTCGTTAAAGACAACGTTTCCGAAGCCCTTGCTCACGCCTGTTTCGCTGTTATGGTAGAGGCTATCGCCTGTGATGGTCTTTTCTTTGTTAATAATGGTAGAGCGTCCGAACAGTTGCGATTGGTTTGTCTTCGAGTTGAGCCAAGCATCGGCTGTATGAATAACATTGTCGCCCGACGTAACCTTTGACGGGCCTGTTACATGTGCTACCGACTTGCGTGTGTCGTAATACAGCGTGTCGGTGTCGATGATGTCGTTGCCACTGCGCATTTTCACGTTATAGAAGAAGGCTGCCTGGCGTGTGTTGGGGTGATATTCGCCCCAGTCGGCCACCAGCACATCCTTTCCGTCAACCAGCTTACCTCCTTCAAAGAAGTAAGCATTTTCATACATACGGTCGTAGTCGAGGCTGTCGGTGTATAATGTTTGCTGACGATGCTTCAGCACCACCTTATGTCTGGCGCGCATCTGTTGTTCCTGACCATCATATTGGGCATATTCACAGGTTAGTGATAGCGTGTCGCCCTGCTTGAAGCGCACGTGGCCAAACGCCTCTACTGCGTTCTGTTCTTGAAAGAAGTAGGCGCTATCGCACCACAGTTGTGCCCCATCGTTGGTGAAGTGTACACGTCCTTTCACAATCTGTGCCCCTGGCACCTGTCCGTAGAGGTCGTATTTCAGTTCGTCAGAGTGTACCAGATACACACGGTCGTCCTTCTTTGTCGTTTTCTTTTTGCCATGCTTTGCGGGCGTGGCAGCAATAGCAACGAGACAAAGGCCAAACAGGCATAGAACCACTGTAGTGATGATTCTATGCCCGCATGTATGTGTTTGTTTCTTAAAAAGCTTTATTTTACCCATCCTTCGTATTCAAAGTCGCAGTCTTTATACCGGTCGTTCATGCGTACATAGGTCTTCTTAATCTTGTCTACCACCCAGTTGTGCAGCACCTTCGAGCGCTCGTCGGCCAGCACTACGTTTTTCATAACCTGATAGTCTTCAGTAATGGTGGCGCGGTGGCCTTCGGTACGGCTCTTCAGTTTGATGATGGCGCACTGTGTTTTGCCGTTATGTCCCACCATTTGGAAAGCTTGTGATATGTCGCCCACCTTCATGTTCTCCACTTCGCGAGCCACCTCGGTAGGCAGGTCTTTCATCTTGAAGCGTGAGGTGATGCCCTCTTCTGATGCTGTCGACATCAATCCGTGGTTGTTACGCGTGTCTTTATCGTCAGAGAGGTAAGTGGCTGCATTTTCAAAAGTTATCTTACCGGCTTTGATGTCGTTGCCGATAGAGTCGAGGCGCTGACGCATCGCTTCAATAGCTTCGCTCGACACCTTTGGCTTGCGCAAGATGTGTCGTACATTAACCTTGTCGCCACGCTTGTCGATAAGCTGTATGATGTGGTAGCCATATTCCGACTCTACAATCTTTGAGATCTTTCTTGGATCGGTGAGGTTGAAGGCGGCGTTGGCAAAGGCAGGGTCAAGATATCCACGACCCGAGTAGCCCAACTCGCCACCCTGACGTGCCGAGCCAGGGTCTTCCGAGTAGAGACGTGCCAGTGTGGCAAAGGTGGTTTCGCCCTTGTTTACGCGGTCGGTATATTCGCGCAGCTCGTCTTTTACGCGGTTTATTTCTTCTTGTGTGGGGCGTGGCTGCTTGGTGATAATTTCTACCTCAACCTCTGTGGGCACGAAAGGCAGACTGTCTTCTGGCAGCTTGCTGAAGTAGCGGCGCACGTCGGCAGGGGTTACCTTTACGTTCTCTACCAGCTTCTCTTTCATGCGCTGTATGAGATACTGGTTACGCGAGTCGTCGCGCAGCTGCTGGCGTATCTGTGAGATGCTCATTTTACGATACTCTTCCAGCTTTTCTTTTGAGCCAGCATACTGTATCCAAGTGTCGATCTGTCGGTCGACGCCCGATGTTACCTCGCTCTCTGTTACTTCGATTGAGTCGATGGCAGCCTGATGCAGGAACAGTTTCTGCAATGCCAGCTGCTCGGGGATGACACAGTCGGGGTTTCCGTTCCATGTCACGCCTTCGGCCTCTGATTGCAGACGCATCATCTCGACGTCAGATTTGAGGATAGGTTCATCACCCACCACCCATATCACCTCGTCAACGATGCTGGTTTCAGGAATGTCGTTGTTATCATTCGGGCTTGTCTTTGTGGTGTCGTTGTCGGCCACAAAGTTGTGCTGCATGGGCTGCATCTGTATACGGCTGGCCCGTGCTGTTACACCCATCAGCATTAGTGCTGTGAGGAAAGCAGCAAAAAGTTTGTATCCTTTGTTCATTTTGTTCTATTTGGAAGCGTGCCACGAGCCGATGGTTGTTGTTTTTAGCCCGTAGTCGCGCCATGAGTTGTCTCAGTAATGTGTGGGGTTAGTGCTTGTTTACGGTGTCAAGCACCTCTTTGTTTACCGTTACTGCATATTTCTTTCTCAGTTCGGCAATCCATTTCTTCTCCAGTGCATCCTGATAGTCGGCCACTACCAGTTCGCGCACGTCTTCATACGAAGCAGGCTTTTTCAGCACGATGCCGTAGGTGGCAGCAATGGGGTAATCTTTCGGAGCGTTGTCAACAGTGTCTTTCTTGAAGATTTCTTTGTCGACCAATGCGTTGTCGCCCTTCTTGAAGATGCCCTTTACCACTGTTATGCGACGTATGCTGTCGTTGAATGTGGTGCGCAACTTCTCTGCCCACTGGTCAAAGGGTAAGCCCTTTATAGCCAGTTTTACGGCTTCTACGTCGGCTTCGTCTTTTACGTGGTAGGCAATGCCTTTAAAGCGAGGCTCTGACCACGCATACTTCTTCTTGTTCTTTTTCCGCTGCCCGCTGCACCCCCGATCGCCCCCCCTCTCGATTCGTCGGCAGCGGCAAATGTGTATAAGATACCGGTCTGGTAACTGTCCGGGTTGATGCCCGCCAACCGCCCCAGAGCTGTCACAAACATTCCTCTGGTCATGCCGGTGCCCGGGCTAAAGGTGGTGTCACTTGTGCCAGAGAGCAGTCCCCGGCTGGCTGCAAAGAGGATATTGTCCGCAGCCCAATGGTTATGAATGTCGGTAAAGGCAGGGGCAGGGTTCTTGTAGCCCACGCCGTAAACGCTGAAATGACCGGTTTCAAAAACCACCGCTTTCAGGCTGGCATCGTAGCTGGATCTGGTAATCCACTCCACCTTGCCCGCATCGTCTACATAGACTGCATAGAGATTACCTGTCTGCTCACCCTTTGCCGCTGTGTAGGGCAAACGCACCGAGATGGTATGTCCATTCAGGCTGGTAATCGGCGTCTCTTTGCCGCCGGAGAGGTACACCAGCGACAGGTCATAGACCGGTCTTGTGCCGATAGCGGCTTTGGCCTCGGTGGAGCGCAGCGCATCCACCTTATTTGCCCGGAGAATGATGTCCCCTCCAGCAGAGGCGGCATCCAGCTGCTTCAGAGTATCCAGCCCGATATTAACCGAAACCAGATGGTCTGTTGCTACGGTAAACTGCCGGACGTTTTCTTTAACCAGCAGATCCAATGTCTGCGCCTTGATGGTCACGTTAAAAGAGGTCTGGCCTGCCGCCGAGGTGATGGGAACGGTAACGGCAATCCCGTTCTCTGTGGTGCCGTTCTTTTTCGCATCCTGTTTGGCCTTGTCGATGGCGGACTGGACAGAGCTGTTGTCCACCGATACATTACCGTTTTTATCCGGCTTAACTGGCTTGGTTTCTCCGGTGACAGGAGAATCCGGTTTGTTCGGTTTGCCGGTGTCCGGCTGACTGGTATTTCCAGAGTTACCGGAATTGCCGGAGGATGAGCCTCCACCGCTGCCCGAACCACTAGAGGAGGAACCGCCGCCGGAAGGCTGGTTGGAAACAGTCAACGTTCCAGGAACATAAGTGATCTCATAATTGTCATTTGACAGCGTACCAGTAATGTTGATTGCAGTTTTGCCAGTTTTGCTCATGTCCGGTGTCTGTGCGTAGTCCAGTGTTACCGTGCCGCTCAGGGTGTCTGCACCAACCAGACCTTCCACCTTGTAATCCTTATCTGCTTTCGGGCTGCTCAGATCGGGCGCGGTGCTGCCGGTGTAGGCGCTCTTATCAAGCGCCGTAACGGTGACCGCTTTCTTCGCTACGGTCACAGTCAAACTTTGTTCTGCCACATCTGCGTACTCTGCGTTTCCCTGAACCTTATACCAAACAGTGTATTCCCTCGCGTTTTTCGCTGTGGGGATCTGCTCGCTCCATTTGGAATCGCCAAGCCGGTAGAGCATCGTGCCGCCAGTGGTCTTGCCTGCTGTAACCAGAGCCTGTTCTGCACCGTTGTAGGTCAGTGTGTTGACCGTAGGTGCCGTCACGGTGGGGATGCGCTTATTCTCTGCGCTGATGTTGACAGTCAGAGTGATGTCCTCATAGTTCGTGCTCTTGATTACTACGGTCACTGTGCCCACAGAGCCGGTGGTTTTCACGTCATTTTTCTGAATGGGCAGGGTCAGCTTGCCGTTTTCCACCTTCGCACCGTCGGTGTAATAGGTGCTGGGCAAGTTGACCGTTGGTGCGCCGTAGGTCACTGCACCGTACTCTTTGGGAGTTTCCAGCGTGGGCAGGGCGGGGAGCGTCACAGTGTAGGTCTTTTCGCAGTCATTTACAATGGTAAGCGCAGTCTCCTTGGTGAAGTCAGGCGCAGCGGCCTTGGTGATGTTGCCAGTCGTGGTGATGCTGCTCTGCTTCAGGGCGTAGTTCTTCTCAGCCTGCCCCATCAGGGTCACTGTGGCAGTGACGTTCTTGCCGTTGCCCACACTGGCATCGTCAAAGCTGGCGGTCACGGTGTAGTCCTTGTCCTTCTGCAAGGTTACGCTACCCTCGAAGGTCACGCTGGAGATGCCAGCGTTTGTCGTGCCATCATAGGTCTTATCTTCTACCGCAACTGATAATTGCAGTGGGTACTTAGAAATTTCCGGTACCACGGAATCTGTTAATGTCCTATCGTATGAAGCACTTGAATCTTTCGGTGTAAATTTCACGGTATAAGCCTTGTTATCTTCTACATTCGGATAAATACCAGATGCTGGACTACTATTTTCCGGTTCCCAGCTCCAGGTTCCGGCTACCGGTTGATTTGCACCATTATACACACCATAACCAGAAGCCAGGGAAACCGGAATCTGAGCAAGTGAAACCCCATAAGTCCCCTTCGCATCCCACTTTGGTGTTCCGTTTCCTACAATTCTCAGTGTATCCTTGGTAGACACATTAAGCGGTTCCGTTCTCTCAGAAGCAAATGCATTCTCTTTCGCCTTTATTCTGCCGGTTACCTGATATCCATGTGCCGGATATAATCCCTGAATTTTCGTACCGTCAATCCATGTAAATGCTCCGTCTGAATCTGCATCACGGTATCCATACTCAATGTCATTTTCCGGATTCGTTCTGTTTATGGTAATCGTCGTACCGGTTATTTTCACCTCATTCTCAGTTATTGCAGCCGGTGCTGCCGTTCTTTTAAGAATCGTGATACTTTCAGATTTTCCGGCAAATTTCTTATCCTTGTTGCTTGCAGCAACCCGATAATAAACCGTACTCTCATGATCGGAAGAAATGATGTCTGTAATCGAAATTCCTGATCCACTGCCCATTTTTGCAGATGTCCAGCTTGGAGAGGTATTGGTTCCGTTTACAATCACATACTGTAAAGATGAGGAAATTGTGATTTTTTCCTTCCGATAATCAATATTCGGCTTGTTCGATTCTTCCGGAATCGCCTGTGTTTGCAAATCCGCCGCCAAAACCGCTTCACTGGCTGACATGGACGAGGATGCTTTCTTGCGAATATAGACTGGTACAGACCCACCATTTTCACGAATGTTATTCAGCAGCCCTGTCAGACGAACCTTACCACCCTGTCTTATAGTTGTCCATGACTGTGCATCCTTAGAAGCAGCATACTCCAAATCGCAGGAAGCTTTATTCTCTAAAGTCTCCTGTTCGTAATTGATAGAAACATCAGCAGCAGTAGGTGCCTCCTGCTGCACTTTTTCTGTCTGGAAATTTACATAGGTTACATCAAGAGATAACTTACCCTCCTTTTTAATCATCAGTCTGACATGATATTCTGTGTCCGGAGCTAAATCCTGAATAGTATACTCATAGTTTCCGGAAGAGCTTTCCTTAAGTAACGTTCCATTCAAGAACATATCATCTAATGTCCCTGTCTGCTCATCCTCGCCGGAGGTTAAGAAAAACTTAACCTCTGCTCCGGGAGTTCCTGTTGCCTTAAGTGTAGCAGTCGCTTTTGTTTCAGAAATCGTCTTAATATCCGTGACAGTTGCGGAAGTGATACTTGCCGCCTTATTATTAGAATATGTACCAGCAGCTGAATCATAATATACCGTCTTACTGTACTTGCGGAAATGTGGGTAATCCTCCGTTCCGATCACCTGTCCCCACGTACCATCTGATTGATTACCGTTTAATTTATAGGCAATTTCTCCGGATTTCAGTTTTTCTTCGCTTATAGTAGTAATTCCACCCAAAGAACTAAAATCACCCTTTGTTGTCTCATAACAGTTCGTAAAAGTAGTCCTACGATCATTCGGGGTCTTAGTTCCTTCCAGTTTTCCTGATACAGCCAAGCAATTAGTCACCGTTCCGTTTGAAGAACTATATAAAAAATCTGTTCCTACTACAAAACAATTCTGAATTTTGACATCATACATAGCGGTACGACACAATCCGCAAGTCCAACCATCTTCCAACACCAGCCCTATATTTTGTACACTCCCATGTTGAATCCTTCCCACCAGTCCCCACTTATTTGTATCGTCCTTAGCAGATCGCAGTCCGGAAATTACATGGTAATTTCCCTCAATAGTCCCCTCGAAAGACCAAGTATTAGATTTGTCTCTAATGCTTGTCCAGGCATATCCGTCCGGGATCTTAATATCCTTCATCAGCTTCAGATTGCTGTTATTAGGGATTTTACCATCATTAAACTGCTTTGCAAACCAGAAAAGCTGACCGGCATTATAAATCTCATAATATCCCTTCCAATTTTTGGGCTCCTGATATGCACTACATGCTTCACAAAATCCATCTGCATTATAGTGCTCATGACTACAAGAGGTATCACGCTGAAACATCGTAATTTCATTTAGTGTTCCTATCGAAATCGTCTCACCTGATTTTGTGATCGGATTGCCGTCATTTAAGCCCGGTACCGTCACCGAAATCTCTGTTTTATTCTTATTTTCCGGCAGATATACCGTCAGATGTCCCGTGTTCACTTCATCATACGAAATCTGCTTGGAAGGAATGACCATAGCTGCACTTTGACCTTCTTTATTGATCAACGGTTCACCATCCTGCTTGATCGTGATATCGGTTGCCTGTAATATCTGATCGCTCGTGATCGCCGTGGAAACAAATTTTAATCTTGTCTCATAAAGAGGAGTTGCGGCCTTCAAAGTGATCGTTGCATTCTTATCATCAACATCAGCAATGTCAGCTTCCATCTGATAAACATAGTCTCCAACCGTCACCGTTACCGTTACCTGTGTCCCTGGCGTTAATGGCTTCAGATAATTGGATGCCTTAAGTGTACCTTGATAATCGCTCACCTTCATCGTCCCTGCATTCCAGGTAATCTCTCCCACGCTGATTGTCACCGGATAAGTGCTTTCGATGAATCGTACATCCGCAATCGTGCCCTGAATGGTATAGTTTTTCAGTCCGGGATTTTCACTTTTCGGGAAATAATCGCCGCCATTTAAGTTTACTGTTGCTTCATTACTGATGGAAATGGAGCCCTCCAAGGTACCATCTACACTGGGCTTCTCTGCGACACCGATCGCATATACTTCATTATGATATGCAATGGCTGAAACCGTTCCGCCCTTGATCACAATCTCACCATACTTGTATCCACCTTCTACCGGTTTTGTTCCACCGCCGCCAGTGCCGATTGCGGCTCCGGGACGTCTTCCTGCGTTCGTAACATATCCTCCACAGGCTGTCACATTGCCACCGTTGATCTCAATCTTATCCACGCAGCCGAACGGTCCACCGCCAATTCCTGCTCCACCGTATACATTTTTAATATCCATGGAGTAGTTTCCATATCCGCCCTTGGCATACACAGTTCCGCCGTTGATGACAATGGTACCGATGCCGCCCTCTACACTGCCGCCAATACCTGCTGCCATCCCGCTGCCATAAGCTTTGATATCGCCTCCGTTGATCTCAATCGTCCCCAAGGAACCCTTTCTCATGCTCGACGCACCAATTCCGGCGCCTCCTCCACCGGTTGCTTTTAAGCTTCCCTCTCCGCGGATCGTCAGGGTACAGCCTTCCGGCACATCAATAGCCGCACACATATCACCGCCCTTGAGTGTATTTTTTCCCTTCAGAATCAGATTCAGTTTTGCACCATTTGCCAGTCGGATCGCCGGTATCCAGTTACTTGCTGTCGTAGCGTTATTGTCGATTGGAATCTGGATATCCAGATCCGAAATCGTGATTGTAGCCTCCACACCATTAACCAGAATATTATGGGTCGTACTGCTTCCCGTGATAGTCGCATCATTATACTGTTCCAATGTGTCGCTGTTGATGACAATACCGCCATTCGCAATATTATAAGTACCTGTTGATGCCAGCAAAGCGATTCCGCCGTCCATGCTGACCTCGATCTCCGGAAGCTCCACGCCCGCTGCCAAAATATACTCTCTCGGAAGGACCGGAAGATAATAATAGAAACCACTTTCATCTTCCCGGTTCTCATCCGGCTCCCAAGTAACGCTGATATCCGTCAGCACCGGGATATCTTCTGAGATTTCCTCATCTTCAAACTCATAATCCTCAAGAAAATCCCCGGCATTGCTTTCGGTAGCGATCAGAAACGTACCCTGCTGGTCTTTCTGCTGGTCTTTCTCCTGAACTTCCTGTTTAGCTGCTTCCTCCTCATCATTACTATCCGGCACATTTTCTGAATTTTCTGTTTCCGGAGTTTCCTCCTCATCATTGCTATCCGGCATGTTTTCTGAATTTTCTGTTTCCGGAGTTTCCTCCTCATCATTGCTATCCGGCATGTTTTCTGAATTTTCTGTTTCCGGGGTTTCCTCCTCATCATTGCTATCCGGCATGTTTTCTGAATTTTCTGTTTCCGGAGTTTCCTCCTCATTCAGATTTTCTTTCTTTGTATTACTGCCGGTAGCAATTTCCGAGTCTTCTTTCTTATCACGGTCGTCTGCTGCCGCTTTCTCATCTTCCGCGCCCTTATCGCGATCCGCATTATTTTTCTGATGATCCACGTTCTTATATTCCACCACCGAAGCCTCGATCGTCTCCGGGAAATTCAGATAATCCTCAAAGTTTTCTCCGGCATCCGCAGGAATCTGAATATGCGCGACCTCCTCCGGTAATTCCGTAAATCCCGTGATCACTTTCAGCTTTTTTGTAGGGACTGCAGCAAACGTTGCAGACGGTATGCATAACTGCATCGCTATCATTGCCGCCAATGCTGCAGATACGATCTGCCATTTCTTCTTTTTATACCTCATATCCATTTCCTCCTGTTGTCATTATTTTCTATATAGCGTGACGGTTTTGTTCTCTCCGGTAATATTTTTTATTCATACGTTTCCTCCTCACCTGATTCATTACTTCCCCTTTTTCCCTGAAGCAGCCGGAATACTGCCTCCCGCAGCTGATATTCCGTCACAGGCTTCACCAAAAAGGTGTCCGTCTGCATCCTGCGGCTTTGGGGTTCAAACTCTGCCTGGTCGCTGATCCACAGGAGAGGAACATCCTTGCTGTACCCTCGTATGCTCATGCAGAAATTCATCCCCCTGGCTCCGTCCTCCATGACCACCACAGCAGCATAAGGCCCATCCCACTGCATGGCATAGGTACAAAACACGCCGTTATCAAAGCGGTCTACCTTGCCCAGCTTCATCAGCAAAGCGGTTTCTTTTTCTTTCTGGCTATAACTGCACAGCGCAATTCGCATGTTCGCACCTCCATTTCATGATGGGTTTTATCGCCTCATATAGCTCCTGATCGGAGCAGTCTGCCGGAAGAAACACAGGGATACGCAGGTGATACGCGATCAGGGCAAAGTTTTCATCATCACTCCACCAGACAAGCGATACTTCCGGTGCCAGCCGCTTCGCCTGTATGGCCGCCTCCAGTCCCTTTGCTCCGGTCATGGCGATGACAACCGCATGGTAGCGGCTTCGCCGGAGTGCCTGAGCAAGCTGGTTCTCATTCCACAATTCGTCAATCGCAAGCTGCCCATCCCCATCAAAAAGGGAGCGCAGCCTGCTTTCAAACCATTCCATATTTCTCAGCTCCGTACAAAGTGCGATTTTCATGCTGAGCCTCCTTTCCTGAAAAAAATAAAAAAAGAATCCTGCTCGCAGGATTCTCCGCCTGCGGCGGGTCGCTTCTGCGACATACTTCCTAACCGCCGCAGTGCGATCCTCGCGGAGCGTTTTATGTGATAGGAATTTCCTATCACATAAAAAAAACAGACCTTCTCATCGGAAAGTCTGGTAGTATAATTAGGGTAGCATCTTGTCAAGGGAAATGCAACCGACTTTGTTTAAGACGCAGGTTTCCTGTTTAAGACGCAAGTTTTTCCTGCGGTTTTATGTTATACTAATATTGGATTATTGTGCAAAGGAGATGGCACGATGCAGATTGCGATTGTGGATGACAGAGCAGAGGACAGAGAAGAACTGTCTGCCTGCCTGGAAAATTATATGAAAAAGCATCAGCTGGACTATACGCTGACAGAATTTGAGGACGGCGAGAATTTTCTGAAAGCTGCCGCCCAGGTCGATTTTCAGCTTGTCTTTATGGACATCTATATGGAGAACATGGATGGAATAGAGGCCGCCAGAAGGCTGCGCCAGAAAAACAGGCTCTGTAAGATCGTTTTTCTGACCATTACAGAAGATTATGCCCGGATGGGGTACAGCCTGTCCGCCAGCTATTATCTGCTGAAGCCGCTTTCGCTCCATCAGGCAGATTTTGAAGAAGCGATGGAGCTGTGCCAGCTAAAACCGCCCTATGAAGTGATGACACTTTCGGTTATGGCTGACCGTCAAAAGCTGGAACTTCCCACAGAGAAGATTCTATACATAGATTATCAAAACCGTATGACACGGATTCATACGGCGGAACGCGTGATACCGGTAAGCGGAGGCTTTCAGGAGGTTACTGCCGCATTGCAGAAGGACAAGCGTTTTTTGCCCTGCTACCGGGGCATTTTAATCAACATGGATTACATCAGCCAGGTTGACAGTCAGACCTTCCGTTTGATAAACGGGGAGGCACTTCCGATTGCTCTCCGCAATGGAAAACAGCTGCGGGAAACCTACCGTCAGTATGTTTTCTCTGGAATGGGGCGTATCGTATGAGAATGAAACAAATACGCAGGCGTATTCTGGGGGGCTGTCTGGCCTGCCTCCTCTGCTTCACCGGCAGTATCCCCGCATTTGCCGCTGGAACTGCAACCCCAGCCAACGCCAATGAAAGAAGGGAGAATCCGCCGGGTTTAGAAAACAAAGCTTCAGGGGCACTGGATAGCGGAACCCCGGAAACACCGGAAGCATCGGAAGAAATACCCCTCGTCCTTGTCACGGAAATACAAAATGAAGGCGAACTGCTCTCCCTGCCGGCCTTTACCCTGCCCCTTAGAACCACACCGTCTGATGATGACCTGGAGGAAATTTATCAGCTGGCCCTTCAGTATCAGACCGTTTGCGCCACTGTAACAGCCGGTGAAGAAATCCGGCAGGAAACATTTTCTGTCGCATGGGATTTTTCGGCCATTGACCAGACCACTCCGGGCGAATATGCCGCAGCAGGCCGGATTGAACTGCCGGAGGGGTATGCCTTTGGTGAAGCTGTCTTGCAGGAGCTTCAGATTTCCGTCCGGGTAGAAGAAATGCCGCCTGCTGTCATTACCTCCATAGAGCAATGGTATCCTTATACAAATGCATTTGCGCTCCCACAGGGCAGCGAAGTTGAAGCGTTGGAAGAATTATTCGCCACCTCCCCGTATTATCTGGAATGCTATGCGGAGAACGGAACCAGCTACACCGCTGTGGTGGAATGGGATTTTTCGTGTATTGATCTGAATACTGTGGGACTGTACCATGCAGCAGGAAGGCTGACCGCACCGAAAAATACCGTATTTGCGGATCGTGTCGATTTCCCTGAAATTACAATTCCTGTTTCTGTTCAGGCTCCGGATAGACCAGACATTAACTGTTTTCTGGCCGCCAGAGGAAATCTTCATTTTCCCTGGGTTGCACCTCCGGGGAATCTGGATAAGATCAGCGTATGGCTGTCCGAAAACAACGGTTCATGGAACCGTCTGGAAAATGGCATTTACGTGGGACGGGAAATGCTCTCGATTGCTACCCGTCTGCTGACGCCGGGCAGCGGTTACCGCCTTCAGGTTGATTATGACAGCGGACAGACCGGCATCCTGTCCTTTACCTACGCAGATGAAATTGTTCTTGAATGGTATCATGAAGGCGACCGGGATGGAGGGGATGCAGGCGGAAATCCACCTGACACCATCATTCAGCCGCCTCCTGAAGATACCGACGATCAGGATGACGGTTTCGCAGACAGGCCCTCCACAAAGCCTTTAAGATCGCCTGCAACAAATGGCGGTGGAACGGATTCCGATGAACCGACTATACCGGAAATCGAAGCGCCCGTTATATCAGGTCAGCCAGAGGAAGATACCACTTTGACGCAGCCCCCTGAAGTGCAGACGATTGTCGGCGCTTCAGAGCTTACCGGTCCTGCCTGGAAGCTTTCGGAAAACAGGAAAGAGCCGGTGCAAAGCGCTATAACCGTTCCCCAGGAAATCGCAGATTCCCAAAACTATGCTTTTTCAGAGTTCTTCGATGAAACCACTGACCGGATTTCCGGCACGCGCTTTTTGATGATGATGCAGACAGGGGAGCAAAGAGCCATCTTTTCCAAACAGGGAATCACTATCAGCATACCCAAAGACGCCTTGCCGGAGGGTATCCAAAACAAAGATCAGATTGAAGTCATCATCCAAAAGGATACGGATGGCGGTTTTTCTTTTTCGTTTTCCATCAACGGAACTGTGCTCAACTCCCTGCCGGATGTTTCTGTCATGCTGCCCTGTCCAAATGACCCGGCAGCCGGCACATTGTTCCTTTGTGATGAAAGCGGCGTGGAAATCCCCATGACCGGTTACGACGATACGGCGAAAGCCGCTTCCTTTCAGATCAGCCATACAGGGACTTACACCATTGTGGGAAAGGAAGATACCGCTTCCCTGGCACATGCTGCCGACACAGAGCACAGCTGGTTGCCCATATTCTTTTTCATTCCGGTCTGTCTGGTTCTTCTGTCTGCCGGTGAATTTTTCCTAAGGAGGAGGCGAAAATAAGATGGTATCTTCTGTGGTAAAAAAATATGCTGCCTTATGTATGGTCTGCCTGTGCTCATCCCTGTTTTTTCTTGGCCTGTATCAGTTCAATAATAAATATGGTCAGGACACAATCCAGGCGGCAAATGGGATTCTGGCGCTTTCTGAGGAAGAACTTCAAAAGTCACCGGTGCGCTTTCTGGTATCCGGCTGGGCATTTTATCCTGACGCGCTTTTGACCCCGGAAGAAATACGGAATGAAAGCCATTATATGCGCTACCTTTCCATCGGAGAGCAGACCAATTTTTCCAGTCCTGCAAGCCCTTCTCCCTATGGCTGCGGGACTTACCAGATGACATTCTTTCTGCCGGAACGGAAGGAAGTGTATGCACTGGAAATCCCGGAAGTGTTTTCTGCTTACAACCTTTATCTGGATCAAGACCTGATCCTGCAAATGGGGGAACCTGCACATGGGACACCATTGGTTCAAAACCGCATGGTCACTTTTCATGGCGGAAAACCGGTCACACTCACCATAGCGGTCAGCAACTATGACCACTTTTACGGAGGGATTGTTTATCCGCCTGCTTTCGGAACGATGCTGGCGGTAAATACAACCAGAGGAATCCGGTTTGCATTCTGCCTTTTTGGCTGTACGGTTACCTTTGTCTGTGCGCTGCTGTCCTTTTATTTCAGCCGCCGGATGAAACAGAAAAATACATTCCTGTTCGGACTGATCTGCCTTGCCATGTGCGGCCTGTCATCCTATCCTGTGCTTCATATGCTGGCTGCTGTTCCCATATTTCCCTGGTACACGATTGAACTGTTCTGTATCTATCTGGTTACCTGGCTGATTGTGGTTCTGCAAAACCGGATATGCAGGCCGGGCTTCCTGCCTGCGGCCATCAGTAATGGAGTGGGCGCTGCCTTCCTGGTATATGCGTTTTTGTATGGCATGATGGCTTCCCATCTCTCCCTTGGAGCTATTCGCTTTTTCTCCGCATCGGTCTTTTGGTATAAGGCGGCATCTGCGCTCTATCTATTTATCATCGCTGTGCTTGCCATTCACAGAGGAGAAAAACGGAGCAGGCCGATCTTCTATGCTGCGGCAGCCGCAACCTGCGCCTTTATATGGGATCGCCTTCTGCCGGTTTATGAGCCGGTTATCGGCGGTTGGTTTGTGGAATGGGGCAGCTTTTTCATAGCAGCCGCCATCGGTTATTCCCTCTGGCGCGATGTGGTAGAGGGGTATGGAAACAGCCTGATTTTTCAGGAAGAACGCAAGCAGGTCGTCCGGCAGCTTTCTATGCAGACCGAATACAGCCGTCAGGTTTCTGAAGCAGCGGCAGAAAACAGAAGGCTGATTCACGACATCAAACACCATCTGCACACCATAGACCGCATGGCCTCTGAACGTGGGCAGACGGAGATCTGCTCCTTCCTGTTACAGGTAGAGGAACAGGTTGCGGCGTCATCGGGTCACTCCTATGTTGCGTTCTGTAAAAATCCCGTCGTAAATGCGCTGATTGAATACTACTACGGCATGGCGCAGATACAAGGGACAGAATTTCAGGTGCGGCTCGATCTTCCTGATCAGATGCCGCTTACCGATGTGGAACTGTGTACGGTGCTAGGCAATCTTTTGGACAATGCCGTTGAGGCATGTAGCCGCCAAAAGCAGGGAGTGCGCCGCATTTTAGTTGCCGGCGAAACCAGAGGCAATATGTACTTTTTGAAGATTGAAAACACTTACGACGGGCTAGCCTTTCAGGAGGGAAAAACATTCCTCTCCCGAAAGGGCGCATCCGCTGATCATGGAATCGGGCTTTCCTCTGTCCGAAAAATCATTGAAGGCCATGGCGGTGATCTCGATCTTGTTCCCGGTGAGGAATCCTTTCTTGTTGGAGTTACAATACAGATGTAAAAACTGTTTTTTGAGGCGCATTCAGATAACATAGGCAAGACCTGATGGATGGACTTTGAAATAGATTTTTGCAACCTTTCGCACTTTTCTATTCCAATATTAGTATATCAAAGGCAGAATAAAACATGAAATACCACATCAGGCAGTCCCTGTTCATCAATAACCTTCTGCATTTGATCACGCAGGTGGCTGTCTCCGATAGGAGAACCAAGGAAAAAGCCAGACACTGCTTTTCAGTATCTGGCTTTTTATTGTAGATTTTTAATAACCTATTCACCTATGGAAGCAAACAGGTGACTGATAAATTCAAATGCCTGAATTGCTTTTTCAAAGCTCTGCCGATTGGATGTGTAGAGCAGATCTTCATGAAGAGTTTCATATCTTCCACGAATTTCATCGTTGAAATACTGTTTCCAGTTTTCAAAGGCATATGCCCCCAACGGATCATAATCTTCAGAAATATTACGTTTCTGAAGATAGAAGCTGTCCGTTTCTTTTGTGAGCTTTAGAAGCTGCTTCAGCCGTTCGGTATTATTCAGGAAATCCTGAATGTCACTGCGATCCAAAAGTACCGTAACATCATATATGTGACGCACTTTTCTTGGAAGAGTTCCGCAGATTGCATGCCTCTTGACTGACATTACCTTATCCAGGAACGTTCGTGTGATATCAAGTGTATTTACCTTGACTTCCTGCAGATCAAATTCGGTCACGACATCCTGCATGCCTTTCTCTTCGAGATATTCCTGAATATAAGTTTTCATGCTTCTCTTTGAAAAAGGATCCGGTCTTACACTGGAACCAATCTCCAGTTTTACCCGGCAGGTTTCCTTGCTTTCATTTTCAGGCCAAACAAATGCACTTTTGTTTCGGTCATTACGTTCATCTTCAATTTTCTCCATCAAAAAACCGGCTGAGATAGTATCTTCAACTCGTTTCAAAGCCTTGCTGTATTTCTTATTAGTCATATCTTCTACAGGTATGAATGTCAGATCAATATCTTCGGAAAAACGATTGATAGATCCTGGATAACATTTGCTGAGAGAAGTTCCTCCCTTAAACACACAAACTTCGGCGTATTCGCTGTTTTGAAGGTTTTGCATCATTTGAACAATATAGTAATCCCTGCGAACCGCATCAGCAGGAACTCCTATATAATCTGCTACAATGGCAATCAGTTCTTCAAATTCTTCTTTATGCTCGTGCAGGTTCATAGAATTCCTCCATTTCTGGAATTGCATACGATGAGAGGGCTGATAAAAACTGGTGCAATGTGTTTTCAACACCAAGATAATTCAGAAAGCGCTCCAGAAATGCAATCGTAGATTTCTTATACTTCCGATTTTTCAGGACAAACACCGCCGCAGTATCAGAGTATTCCGTCGCAAATTCTCTCATATATGCTGCTAATGCAGATTTTCTGATATCTTCAATGGACTTATAGTTCTGAAGAATCTCCATAGTTTCAATTACCGGAATCGTCTCCTGCGTCAAATCAATCCCACTGTTTGTCACACAAATATTTTGGATATTTTTCTTTTGTTCTGTAACAGCAGAAGAAAGAACCTCAACCCGTTTGCTTATCTGTGTTGTTAAGCCCTTTTGATTGTAAAGTCTGTAGCCAATTACAATTCCCCGGCCATTGTTCGTATAGTGACCAATAATCTCTTTTTCACTGATTGGAATTGTTCCAAAGCGAGATTTCTTTGGTCTGTAATAAAGACCCTTGGTAAGATGTACAAGGGAACCTTGTTTGCTCATTCTTTCCAATGTTTTATAGTAGGTCATTTCAGGAACAGTGCCGAACGATTTTTGATATAAAATGCTTGCTTCCAAAAGCTTGTTCTCAGGCTCCTGTTCGATCACAGTTTCAATATACTTTGCATAGCTATTCATACGACACCTCCTCAATCTCATTATATGTCAACTTTCCGATATGTCAAGTAGAATTCAATTTTACTTGATCGTTAGCAACTGTAATAATATCTTACCCTGTTGATAGCTAATTTATACAGCATCATGATCCCGCCACTAATGCAGAATCGAATCTCTGACCTGTTTTTAATTCAAGCTCTTCGCCAAGCTCGTCAGCAAAGCCGTCATCTCCGGATTTCTCAGAACCTTCATCAAAAGTTCCGCATCCACCCCTTCCGGAACAGCCACCGTGTTTGCTGTCTGATCAGCATCTGCACCCTTTATCTGAGGATTAAGATTTTCCCTGTTATAAACATTCTCTGTGCATTCCTTCGCCTGTCTTCGTCAATGATATGGCCATATACCCCTGTCACCATGTCCGGAATCGCCCTGGACCGCTTTGATGTCTCCACCACTAAGCTTCAGCTTGTATGTGACACTTGTATGTCGGAGACTATGAAAAACCACATCCGGCAGTCCCTGTTCATCAATAACCTTCTGCATCTGATCACGCAGATAGCTGTCTCCAATTGGAAGACCAACTCAATCATGCCTTGAGGTTTTTTTATTCAATTGGTATTATTTCTGAATTACAGGAATGCTCCTTAAATCCCTAGTTATCAAGTTAATCCACATTGAGAAAATGGTACATCAGTACGGCTAAATTAATATTCATGGCATTTATCGCTATAGTTCTCATAGCATCTACAGCACATTTATTTTCCTCTACATTACTATTTTTAAAAAGAAATAACAATTCACCAAATCTGTATTTATTTATGTATGTACCTGTCGAAATATAATAGCTTCTCAACTTAACATAAATTAATTTCATTTTTCCCCATATAACTGCCTTTCTCATTTGTGACACCACTGGTGACACAAATATAAATATTTATTTAAAATATTTTGTTATCACCTTACAGACTAAGCTTTAGAATCTGTTTATTTACATATCTCTCTTATTTCAATTAGCGACTTAGTATCTTTTATTAATCTCCGTATTTCACGCGCATTTTCAAGTTTTGTTGACTGTTCTACAAGTATTTTTTTTACATTTTCTGGGATTATTTTTTCTTCATCTAACTCTTTTAGTTCTTTAGTGGCTATTATTTTTTTCGCCTCTTGTGATAAATCTTCAAATTTAATAACACCATCGAACCTATTAAAAATTGGATCTCCTAATTTCTCTTTTATCTCATCTTTAGATTTGTAGTTAGATGTGCAAATAATAATCGCATGTCTTACATCGACTCTATAATTCTGATCTTCATAAATTCCCTCATCAAATAGCTGATAAAAAGCACTGTGAAATACAGAATACGCTTTATCAAATTCATCAAGTAAAATCACATTAGAATCTCTCGCAATTAAATCCTTCGCAAAACTCTTTTCGTTATACTTTCCTCCAAATAAATAATTTGCAAACTCATTGTTTTGATACATTGAAAACTGCTTTCTCAGTATCTTTCCCCCAATCTGTTCTGTTAGAAACTGTGCCGTTTCAGTTTTACCAATTCCAGAATTTCCGTAAAACAGAAGAACAATCGGTTTACATTGTACATTGTTCATGATTGGAAAAATTGCTTTCAATATCTGCTCTTTTACTGCTTGCTGTCCTATAACTCTTTTATCAAATTCTATATTTATACTCCTAATTGTTTTCTCCGTGACCATATTGTATTTCTGAGGAATTTCTTCTATTATATTTAAGTCTCCGAATGCACGCTTTATTTGTTCTTGTAAATGAATCGGCGGATTTTGAATATACATATTTGTTATAGATAATTTTGAGATAAAGCTTAAAAAATTGATTATCACATGCTCATTTACACTACTATATTCATCCGCAAATATAATAAAATTATTTACTTCTATTTTCGATTTTTTTGTTTTGGAAGGAGCATTTTCATTTCCTGGTAAACCAACCAGTACCAACTGCATCTGTTTATTTTCATCATCCATCTGCATAGCAATATCAGATAAATTTCTATATGTCTTTGGAATTCTTTCTACAAATGCTCTATCTGATCCAAAAAACATTACTATTTTTTTCATGCTTCAACCCCTGCTAAGACAATATCATATACATCTAGTTCTTCATTATGCGACTGAGTATCTCCATCTAAAATACTTTCAGCAGTAACTTCCACTTTTTTCTTCTGAAAATCAAACTCTTTATCTATTGTAAGTTCCGTTTCTTTACAAATACCAACCTTAATTCCATAATATACCAGTTCCATTTTACTCAAATCTGCTAAATTGTAATTATTTTTAAAAGCATTTATATTAAATCGTAATACGGAACTTGGTGTATCTTCTGTTTTAAGTAACATTCCATAGTAACCTCTTTCTCCCAACAATGCATCATTTAATTTTTCCATATCTATTGGCATCTGATCTTTAGGAACTACTGTAAGATAAGAACTATACATCTTATATAGTGAAATTGAATTCTCTGGTGCATATACTCCAGATTTTACAAACTTTTTTACTCTTTTGTCTTTATAAGCTTCCTTTATATAATCAGTAAGCAAAGTATTCTTTATTGTAGAATCAAATAACTTCGACACTTCACCAGATGCCTTTGCATCTACATTCCCTGCTAAGCTCCCCTTGATAAAATTTAAAATATTGAATCCACCTTTAGCTTGCGCCTCTATTTCAGTTAGTATTTCCGCCATTCGTTTTCTATTATCTTCTTTACTCCAGTCCAATCTTCCACCATTCGTAATATCTAAATAATCCTGAGCAGCTGATTCATCAAAATATATAATTTTCAAAAATGTCGGTTCTGTTTGTTTTTTATCATTCTTTCTCATATAACTATCCCCCATTGACTTTTTCTGTTTAATAAGTCCTTGACATTTACCCAAATGCATAACAAATTTTTTACTATATTAATTTAAATTATAACACACCACATGAGAATAAAAAAGACAATACCATATAGACTATCAATCTATACAATATCGTCTTTCTACCTATGACTATACTTTCATTGTCTTTGCCAGAGAATTAAGCAAAGCTGCCATCTCTGGATTTCTCAGTACCTTCATCAGCAGCTCCGCATCCACTCCATCCGGTACAGTAATCGTACTGCTGCCTTCATCCTGCTCTTTCATTTGTGGATTAAGATTTTCCTTATTATAAAAGGCATTCTCCATAAGTTCCGCATTCTTCCTTCGGTCTTCATCAAGGATATGTCCATACACTTCCGTTACCATGTCTGCCTGAGCATGGCCGGAATCTCCCTGAACTGCTTTAATATCTCCGCCACTGAGTTTCAGCTTGTAGGTGACACTGGTATGACGCAGACTGTGAAACACTACATCTGGCAGTCCCAGCTCATCTATGATATCCTGCATCTTCGTCCTCAGATAGCTGTCTCCTATGGGAAGCCCAAAAGTTGTTGCCATGACCAGATTATAATTCTGATACTCATTCCCCAGTGCTTCAATGATTTCTTCCTGATCCTTTTTCAGTTCAATCAGACATTGTGCCACAGATTTCGGAATGAACACTTTTCTCTTGCTGCTATCCGCCTTTGGTGATTTTAACACCCGGACTGTTTTATTATTTTTCTTTTGGCTTGGAAATATCAATATGATATCCTTGGAATTCAGCTCTTCCACTGCCTGTTTCGATACACGCTCTATACTTCCTTATTGATGTAAACATATGCCCGGTTGGCAGCAATCGCCTCCTCTGAAATATCCATTGCGTCCCAGGTCAGCCCCAGCACTTCCCCAATTCTGAGAGTTGCCGTAAATGCAAGATGAAAAGCTATTATTGCCTACTCAAAAAGCCATTTATCCATTTCTGGAAAACCATCTTCAACCTCATGTACACAAACTATATTTTGAGGTGGAATTTCAAATTCAATTCTACCATCATACTGATGCTCTGTCTTATCCTTTCTAATATCCATATGAATCCATTCTTCAAGCATATATCTTGCAACATCTTGTTTCTCAAAAGTCTCCATCCTAGAAAATGGAATTACAAATTCAATTACATATGGTTTTCCCATCTTTATTATTTCCCTGTACTTTTCTAAATTGCATTCCTTCTTTATACTTGCTAATGCAAATTCCAAAAATTCTCCACCATATGTAGCCAAAAATTTATCATAGTCTCTGTAATAGTCCAAATCGTAAATGAAACAAATTTCATTCTTTCTTCGATTTATTCCATTATGTTCCCATCTATCTCGCTCTCTAATTACTTTTGAAATTATATCTTCCACTAATTTCTCCGAAATATTTTGTTGGCGCATATCCTGTTTTAATGATTCTATATATCTTTCATCTGAAAATATTAATCCATTGTTTACAATTTTATTTGGATTCAATAATCTCGTATTATGATATGCTACAATATTATATCCCTCCATATAATTCATCAAACGATTATGAATTTTTCCAAATTCTGAATCCAAATCCCACAATTTTGACGATGCATAATCTCTTAAATACTCTTCATGAATTATTTCATTTTTAGTATCGTCAGAAAAATTCATAATTTCGTTTCTCACTTCAACTATATTTTTCGGATAAGTTTCCGGTTGAAATATTTTAATTTGAGTCATTATATATCCTCACTACAGATCTATTTCTTAAAATATAATATTTTACATTGTTGCCACTGGTTTTAATTTCTAAAACACATTAACAATGGTTA
>OJJU01000235.1_pt1 | contig 24301 bp, 18 predicted proteins | sample 1596141 | NCBI WGS metagenome assembly OJJU01 (sample SAMEA4350150, study PRJEB24818) | metagenome | biome: human; feature: gut; material: faeces | place: Denmark | collected 2013-09
TCTCCACAGGCGTTAATTCGGGCAGTCCCTGCCCTATTTATTATTTTTTCTTATGCTATTTGCCTTAGTCCTTCTGCCAGTATATTTTTTGCAGCATTGATATCCCTGTCATGTTCCGCTCCACATTTCGAACATATCCATGTCCTCACCGACAAATCTTTTGTATCCGAATTCTGATACCCACAAGCAGAACATATTTGACTGCTGGCATAAAATGTATCTATTTTGATGTATTTCCTGCCATTCCATTTTGACTTATACCCTAACTGTCTTGTCAGCTCATACCATGAAACATCAATTATAGGTCTTGCCAGATGATGATTTTTTACCATGTTTTTTTTCTGCAGATTTTCTGAAATTATCACTTGGTTTTCGCTGATAATCTCATGTGAAACTTTATGCAGATAATCTTTTCTGCTATTTTTTATTTTCTCATGGCATAATGCTATCTTTTTTCGTAGATAATTCGGATATCTTTTCCAAATATGATACTGTAACAAATACTTGTGTCTGTTTTTTGATTTCCATGTTCCCATAACGCAAGTATAGCACAAGCCACCACTTTAGGCTACCTTAACCCACCGTCTAAAGCCATTGGGATTGCGGTAGCCCTATTTCAAAAGTCTTTTTCAGTGCTTCCGTCAGCGTTGCACCATCAAAATCAAATTTATTGGCAAGATAGTAAATATCGTAATAGTCTTTCATGCGGCTGGAAAATTCCATTAGAGTGAGAATTGCATCAATTTTCTCAGCAACAGTCGTTTCAATGGAATAATACCAAATACCAGGCAGACCGCATAAATGATCACACCAAGAAACAGACTGTTTCCTGCTACCCTTGCAGCCTTTTTACTGTTTCCCTGTCCAAGTGTCCTTGCCAGAAGCGCATTGGTTCCCACACCTGTTCCAACCCCTACTGCGACTATAAGCATCTGAACCGGGAATGCCAGCATCAGGGCATTTAATGCCGCTTCATTTCCCTCTTTCATTCATCAGCCTATCCACCGGCATTTCCTTCATCTTGCTGCTTTCCGCCATTTTGTTTCAGCTCCTCTCTTTTCATGGCAATGCTCATTTTTTTCGCAATATAAAAACGAGCAGCTGATAAACTGGATTTACGCTTATCTGCTACTCGTTTTTTGTAATTATATTGCCTGTTTTTTAAATATCAAACAAAATTTATCATTCTTAATCCTGTGGGATTTTAAGCTGCCAGCCCACAAAGATTCGATTTGGATTTTTGATCAGGCCGCTGTTGGCCGCCATGATATCAGCCACGGTGCAGCCATGCTTTTTCGCAATCATTGAAAGGGTGCTGCCCTTCTGTACAGTGTAGGTCACATATGCGTGCACCCTGCTCTCATCATATCCAATCATATAGACAGAAGACGGAGAGAAAGAACCGGTTTTCCAGCTTACCTGCTTTCTGATAGGGTCATAGCTGGTTTCGCAGAGCTGCCTGTTGCCGTTCGCATCCACATAGCTGACTACAATCCCACTGGCGTGTTCGCCGGGCTTCAGCTCATAAGCGGCAGAAACGGTAACCTTGCCGTTCATGTCGGAGATGGGCTTGCCGCCGATGGTGACATTGATATCCAATGCCGGGCGACTGCCCACCGACTGCTTCTGCTTGATGTTCAGGCTGCTGCCTGTGATGCGTTTGATGGAGATTGTAATGTCGGTCCCATTGGCCTTTACATTCTTTTCACCCAGCATCTTTGCATCAAGCTTAATAGATGTACCATTGGCCAGGACGATCTCAAGGTCCTTTGCATCATTATCCGGCTCATTCACCGCCTCCGCGATCTGCTTTACGACGTTGGAGGGAAGCTTTACGTTATCCACCTTTTTCAATACGGAGAAGTCAATGGTTACAACGCCGTTTTGGGCAGTGTCTTCGATAACGGTGTCCAGTTTGGAGAGGTCAACATTTTTGATGGTGGCCGTATTACCACTGACCACTGCATCCACCTGAATGGTTTTTTCATCACCGGATACTGGAACGGTTACAGGAGTGGGCGGAATATTGGCATTGGAGCTGCCGTTATTGCTGTTTCCGATATCGGAGGTGTTTCCATCGTCGGAGCTGCTGCCACCGGTATTAGAACCGCCACTGGTATTGGAGCTGTTTCCGCCACCGGGATTAGAGCTGTTGCCTCCGCTCGTACCTGCCCACAGCACAAGTTTTCCGCTGCTACACTGATAGTTGTTACTGTCAGCCGGTTTGAAGAACCATTCATAGGAAGCACCCTGCTTAATCGGAGTATTAAGAGCCAAGTAAGCTCCACCTTCCCCCTTCCACCCGAGGGCTCCCTCAGGCCATCCGTCGGGATAAGTAACAGTCGGTGTAACATCCCCAATCGTCTTACCTGCCTCGGTGACCGGGGTAAAGGTGGGTGTGCCGGTAAGGGGCGCTTTGCCGATCGTCACGGTGATGCTCTGCTCTGCCGTGTCATTGTGGGTAGCATCACCCACAACCTTGTAATAAACAGTATAGCGACCTGCATTGGTTGCCGTTGGAAGCTCTGTGCTGTATGTGCCGTTTTCCAGCTTATACAACATATCACCGCCCTCGACGTGGCCTGGATTGATGAGTTTCTGCTCCTCTCCGTTGTAGGTCAGACCGCGCTTTGGCGTTGGAGCAGTGTACTTCGGGTCTGTTTTACGGTTATCTACCACAGAGAAACACGTTTCAAGATATCTATTCTTAACAAGTGCAATCTGTGCCAGATATTTACCTGGCTTCTTCAAATCATTGTTATCGGTAACAAGAACCGTGTAGCTGCTGCCGCCATCTGTACTCTTATAATACTCAATGGCAGACTCCTGGGCTTTTGCCAAGTCCTTGGGCCAATTATCGGAATATCTCAGTACAGCCTTAGGGGCTTCCTTAATTAGTGCACAATCATAAACTGTCTGGTCAGTGCTGATCGACACAGTTGCCTGGTCGTTTTTGTAGTCACAGGTACCTATAGTGCCTTTGCAGGTAACAAAAATCTTCGAGTTATTGCCGTCTTTTTTTGTGAATTCCCAGCTGTGGGTATGCGCCGGTGTTCTAATAATTGTGCTGCCACTTGTTTCAAGCTTAAAGGCACTATCGTCACTTGCAAAATACTGACTCATATCCTCGGTGATGCCTGAGCCTACATTCACCATGACATTATTATTAACCTCTTTTAAGCTAAGCCCCACCTTTGCGCCCGGGGTCAGGGGACTCTTCAGGTCATATCTGTAATACATATAAAGATTGCATTGCTTATTATCCGTTTTGTTATCCCAAACAACCGGGTTTCCGCTCAGATGGAAATGCTTTTGAGAGTTATCACTATCATCATAAATGCAAATCCCCGCGCCCTTACCTTTTGTGGTGTTGCCGGTGATTGTGCCGCCGCTGAATGTAAAATTTCCAATGGTACCGCTATCAAAATATATGCCGCCGCCATCGCAGGCATTAGGAGAGGCTGATGCCGTATAGGTTAATGCCTGATTGCCGCTTATCTCACCACTGTTCATAGTAAAAGTGCTGCGATAAATGCAGACACCGCCGCCCCCACTCGCACCATTGGTTTTTGTCGTGTTATTGCTGATGATTCCGCTGCTCATAGTAAAGTTACCGCTCTGATCATTGTAGACACCGCCTCCAAAAACATTCACGCTTGCGGCTTCTAACCTGTTGCCAGTGATGGTACCGCCTGTGAACTCAAATTTACTATTATTATATACGCCACCGCCACAGGCAGGACTGCTGTACCAGGAATTTATATAATTCCCACTAATCTCGCCGCCATTCATCACAAATTTGGCAGCAGAATCACAATTGCAGACACCGCCACCATATTGCTTCATAGACGAGCTGCTGGCAATGAAATTTTTAGAAATCTTGCTGTCACCGCTCATGGTAAAAGTGCCTTTATTAAACACACCGCCTCCCATACCGGCGCCACCATTATTAGAATCCACGCGAACTTGATTCTCCGTTATCTCGCCGGCGAGCAGGTTAAATGTTCCATTTGGGGCACAGTAAACGCCACCGCCATAACCCCACCTGTTAGACTCAGTTCCGTTTGAACCTACAGTTGCCCAGTTATTGTGAATTTTGCCGCCATACATATTGAATGTAGAGCTGGAGCCAATATATACACCACCGCCTTGCGCAGTTGTGCTGTTGCTTGCATAAGCCTCATTATTGCAAATGGTACCGCCGTATAAAGTAAAGCTTGTGCCATTCTCCACAGTCACGCCACGTCCAGGATTGCCATCAACATGGCAAACCGTACCTTTGCCTTTGCAATCCGTCAGATTCAAGGTACCGCCATTAAGCCGGATTACCTCCCAAATTTGAACGGATCCATGGTTTAGATAAAGATTATGTCCGTTCAGGCAGATATTAACCGCACCATCCTTGATAAGAATAGATCCGTTAAGGGATACATCGCCGTCCAGATAATAGCTGCCCGCAGGCAAAACATAATAGGTCTGACCACCACTTGTTTCTTTGGCTGCTGTTATATCGTCAATCTCCAACCAACCATTACCACCAAGATTGCTGCTCAGCTTCTTGTCAAAGGAAACCGAAGCTTCCACTTTGTGTTCGCCAATATCTCTGTGATTTGCGCCACAGATACAGTGACTGTGCTGCCCTTCAGCCATCAGCATCACTTCATCCTCCAGCTCCACCGTCACGGTAAGGGCAGGTGCATCCGCTGCCAGCCCATAGCCCTCTGGCAGTACCGCATGAAAAGCATAGCTGCCGGTATAAGCTCCCTCTTCCGGATAATCGTCACAGCTCCAGCTATCCAGGGAAAGGGTTTCTGTGCCGTTCTCTGTAGTGGCTTCGATTTCTACAGGGAGCAGATCCACGATATCCTCATAGGGAACAGGACTTTCCGCACTGGCGGACAGGGCAAGTACACCGCTGTCCGGGTCAAGGACTTCCTGTGTATCCACAAAGCTCCACGCTGTAATCTCGGTCATGCCGCACAGAGTGCAGACATAGGTGCAGGGCTGTCCCTCCACAGCCGGTGCATACCCGCACTCCTCATCATGTTCATGCTTGCAGTCCAGCTCCTGCTTGATACAGCCGCTTTCCACGCTGCATACATGGCTGCACGCGGTAGGCTCCGCAGCTTCAGGAAGCACTGACTCATCCTCAGAAGATGTCGTCCCGTCCTCCGGAATGCTGCTGTCCGATGCCGGGTAGCATTCCCCGGTATGTTCGTGAGTGCAGCTTGTGACCTCAGTATAGCAGTCCTCACTGTGCTCGTGGGTGCAGGGACTTTCTGCGATTCCCTCCACGTACCCACAGGTATCATCATGCTCCGTGTGGTGTGCACACAGACCACCTGTGCCAATGGCTGCACCGCTGTCCTCTGCCGCAAAAGCTGAGGCCGGGAGCAGCATCAGACACAGCGCTAACACCATCGTCAGACTTACAATTCGTTTCTTCATAGGTATATTCCTCCTTGCCATCTCATCCAGGCATCACTATAATGGGATTATACATCGGACATTGATGTCCGATGCAAGACCTTTTGGCAATAAGGAGGAAGCTGTTTATGACGCAGAGACAGGAGCTGTTCTCTATCGGGGAAATCACCCGTGCGGCGGGCGTGACACGGCGCATGATCTTGAATTATGAGGAGCACGGTCTGATCCGTCCCGATATCAAGAAGGGAGATGCCGGGAACCGCTATTACACCATTGATACCTTTACTAAAATCCGCAACATCCGCATTCTGCAGGATTTGGGGCTGTCGCTGGACGAGATACGGGGATATTATGATGACTCTGTTGATCTTCTGTCGATGATCCGGCGGCTGGAAAAGCTGCGCGATCAACTGAATCTGAATATTGAAAAGCTCTATGAACGCACCTCGGCCGTGCCGCCCCAGATCAGGAAATTACAGCTGCAAAGCCAGCTTGTCTATCGGAAGAGTTATCGCAGCGATTCCATTGCGGAGAAGACGGTGCTGCTGCGTAACACAGCGTTGGAGGCTATGCGCGCCTATGGGACGGACATCACGCGGCGGATGTATTTTATCGAGTATCCCATCAGCGCCCCGCTGGAGGCAGTCTTCTGCGTAGCTGTTCCGCCCGGAAGCGAGGGAGAGCTTGTGACGCTCCTGCCGCCAACGGATGCCCTGAGCATCTATCATCATGGCGCTTACGAGGACCTGCCCGCCGTGGGGCAGCGGCTGTTAGAATATGCTGCGGAGCATCAATTTTCTCCACGCGGTACCCTGCGTCACATTTATCTGGAGGGTCCGCCCCAGCATAAGGATCCCCAAAAATTCATCACACAGGTTGTTCTGCCGATTGAAGCTACCTGAAACATTGCTTTTTTGCAGGTTTTATGCTATATTTTCGACATATGCACAATAAAAGCAGCTGATCCTGGTAAGGAGAAGATACTCTGCTCAGAATAAAAGAAAAAGGGGAATTTTATGAGTCACAATCACAAACAAAGAAGTTCATTTTCAGGAAAGCTCGGCTTCGTCCTTTCTGCGGCGGGTGCCTCCGTTGGTCTTGGAAATATATGGCGTTTTCCATATCTTGCTGCCAAATACGGCGGCGGTATTTTTCTGCTTATCTATATCCTGCTGGCACTGACCTTCGGTTACACCATGATCATTGCTGAAACCTCTCTTGGACGTATGACCGGCAAAAGTCCTGTAGGTGCGTTTCATTTCTTTGGGAAATCCATTTCCCTTTCCATTGGCGGCTGGCTGAATGCCATTATCCCGATCCTGATCGTTCCCTATTACTCTGTGATCGGCGGATGGGTCATCAAATATCTTGTTGAATATATTACCGGCCATGGTGATCTTCTGGCTTTTGATGAATACTTTACTTCCTTTATTTCCGATGGTATTTCCACAGAGATCTGCTTCATTATATTTGCCCTGTTCACCCTGCTTATCATTTATGCCGGTGTCCGGAACGGAATTGAGCGTGTATCCAGGATCATGATGCCTATTCTGGTAGTGCTTTCTGTGATCATTGCTGTTTACTCCATAACAAGACCGGGTGCACTTGCCGGTGTGAAATATTTTCTGGTTCCCAATGTACAGAATTTTTCCTGGATGACAGTCGTAGCTGCCATGGGGCAGATGTTTTACTCTCTTTCCATTGCCATGGGTATCCTGATCACCTTTGGCTCCTACATGAAAAAGGATATTTCCATTGAAGACTCTACCAAAAATGTGGAAATTTTTGATACCGCCATTGCTATCATGGCAGGCCTTATGATCATTCCTGCTGTATTTGCTTTCTCCGGCGGTGATCCGAATACACTGAAGGCAGGTCCCTCCCTGATGTTCATTACCATTCCCAAGGTATTTGAAAGCATGGGACTTGGCTCCGCTATCGGGGTACTCTTCTTCGTGCTGGTGCTGTTTGCTGCGATCACCAGTTCTATCGCCCTGACAGAAAGTGCAGTTTCCACCTTTGAGGATGAGCTTCACTGGAATCGTAAAAAAGCAACTGTTATTGTTGGTATTATTATGATCGTCCTGGGAAGTCTCTCATCCCTTGGTTATGGGCCACTTGCTTCTGTTACTATCATTGGCATGCAGTTCCTTGATTTCTTTGACTTTTTAACCAACTCCGTGATGATGCCCATAGCTGCTATCGCCATCTCTCTCCTCATTTCAAGAGTCGTTGGTGTCGATAAGATCGAAGAAGAGGTTCTTCACGGCGAAAGCAGGTTCAGAAGGAAAAAGGTATTTGTGATCATGATCAAATATCTCTGCCCGATCTTTGCCGTCATTATCCTGATCAGCTCTGTGGCAAATGCCTTTGGATGGATCAGTATGTAAAGGATCACACTTATGAACAGCGAAAACTCCTTACCTCTGAAAGCCAGAATTTTTAATATCATACAGATTGGAGATAAAAGTAACCGGATCAGCCGTGCCTTTGATATTTTCATTACGGTTGTTATTTTTTCAAATATCGTGGTTACTTTTCTCCAGACCTTCTCGGAGCTGTCCTTTCTGTCCGGCTTTTTCCACGTGATAGAAGCTGCTACCCTTTGCATCTTCTGCATCGAATATATACTCCGGATCTGGACAGCCGATCTGCTCTATCCTTCCAGAAGCAGACTGCGTTCCAGACTGTGCTTTCTAATTTCCTTTGACGGTATCATAGACTTCCTGACGATCCTGCCATTTTTCTTCCTGTCCGGCTTTGTCATCTTCCGGATGCTGCGGGTTGCCCGGATCTTCCATCTGTTCCGGCTCAACTCCAGATATGATTCCTTCAATGTCATCACAACCGTCCTTTATGAAAAGCGGAATCAGATCATCTCCTCTGTTTTTATTGTAGTGATCCTGATGCTGGCAAGCAGCCTGTGTATGTACAGTGTCGAGCATGACGCACAGCCTGATGTCTTCCGTAATGCATTCAGCGGGATCTGGTGGAGCATGTCCACGCTTCTGACTGTGGGTTATGGTGATATCTATCCCATTACTACCCTTGGCAAAGTCATGGCGATCTGTATCGCTTATCTTGGTGTTGGCGCCGTGGCGATCCCTACCGGTATCATCAGCGCCGGCTTCGTGGAACAGTACCAAAGAAAGAGTGGTCTGTCCAATATCAAAAATGCGGATATTAAGGAAATTGCTGAAATTCTTGCCGACAGACGCTATGCCGGCAAGACGATCGAAGAAATAGAAACGGCAGACCAGCTGACTATCTTCCTGATCCTCAGGGATAATCTGTCGGTTCTGCCACAAAAAGATACTGTTGTCAAATTAAATGATATTCTGGTGATCCGTGGTGAAAACGGGAATTAATGTTCACCGGTTTCTCCATAATATGTCAGTGCCACCATGGTGATATCATCAAACTGGGGAGCCTCCTGCACGAAGGCATGAATCCCCCCGCTTACGTTCTCAAGAATCTTCCTGCATGCCTTATCCGGACTGCCATTTAATGCCTGCAGCATCCGTTCTGTACCAAACAGCTTGCTTTCTGCATTCGTTGCCTCAGCCACACCATCCGTATAAACATACAGCGTATCTCCCGGTTCAAACCGGATCTCATAATCTGTATATGCCACATCCTCCAGTCCTGCCAGAACAAATCCATGTTTGTCCTTAATCAGCTCAAATTCGCCGTCTGCTTTCCGGAAGGCAGGATACTCATGTCCGGCATTGGCTGCTGTCATCACACCTGTAGACAGATCCAGAATTCCCATCCATACGGTTACAAACATCTCTGCTTCGTTATTTTCACATAGCTGGTTATTGACAAAGGCAAGGATCTCTGACGGTGTTCCGCCCATCAGTGCCCGGTTCTTGATCAGTGTCTTGGCGATCACCATAAACAAAGCCGCCGGCACTCCTTTTCCTGAAACATCCGCGATCACCACGCCAAGATGCATGGGATCGATCAGGAAGAAGTCGTAGAAGTCGCCGCCGACCTCCTTGGCCGGATGCATGGTCGCATAGATCTCCATGTCTGTCCGTTCCGGAAAAGGCGGGAAAATACTTGGCAGCATGTCTGCCTGGATTTTGGTCGCTACTGAAAGCTCCGCACCGATCCTTTCCTTTTCTGCTGTCACCTCAGAAAGGCGTGCTATGTAATCCTTTACTTCCCCATACATCCTTTCAAAGGATCTTGCCAGCTCTTCCACCTCGTCCCCTGTCCGGATATCAATGGAAACTGTCTCTTCGTTCTCCAGGTTCTCGACCATCTTCTGGGATGCCCTGTTTAAAAGTCCAATCGGACGGAGCAGCTTCTGTCTGACTACCACAAGCAATGCGATGCTGAACAGCAGGATCACGATGATGATATTGATACTTGTCGTCAGAATGAAACGGGCAATGTTTTCCTTTACTCCCGGCATGGAAATATCCACACCTACAAGAGCCACCGGCTCTCCCGTACTGTCATAGACCGGTGCTACTACTGATGCAATGTACCCATAGGTTTCATCCATGGATATAAGAACCTGTTCTTCCGGATCCTTCTGAAAGGCAGCAAAGGAAACCTCCTTTCCTCCCTCCATATAATCCTCATGATCTCCCAGATCACAGGCTCCTTCATCCTTATTGGCATCCCAGATATAAATCAGGTCATCCTCACAGGGTACGTAAACATAGTAATATTTCAGGGCTGAATTTTCCTGACTGGCATTCAGAAAGCTTTCAATCTCATCATAATAAGCATCCTTCTGTCCGGTCTCCAGATACTTTTTTATCGTATCCCCATCAATATAGGCTGCTGCCGTCCTGGCATAGGCAAAGCCCTGGCTGCTGTATCTTTCCATAATGTCCTTCCGGTAGCGCAGCACCACAGATAAGCAGGTTGCCACAATGATCAGCAGTGCAAAAAACACTACTGCCAGAATCACCTTAGTACTTAGTTTTCTTTTCTTCATGCTCTGTTTTCCCCTTTTGAAATCCTTTTCGAATCTTACTATTCCAGATATCTGCAAGTATCAGGGACACTGCCGTGATCACCACTGCCAGCAGCAGGATTAACGGCGTGGGCAGAAGCTGTGTCCCCCTGACCAGATTCAGACAGAGCTGCACGGTCAGTGCAACAAAGATCCAGTGGATAAAGTAAAATGCCGTCATATCCGTGCCAATCCTGTATACAAGCTTCACCGCTCTTTCAGATAAATGCTTTCCTATAAAATAGTAAATACCAAACATGGTGACTGCTGTCGTGATACAGATCAGGACATCCGGCGTAATGATATGATAATAGCACAGCTCTCCCTCACCGAACATTCCCTGCCGGCTGTTGATCTTTATCAGGAAATACGGCAGTGTAACAAGGAAGCATGCCGTACTGGCGATCCTGTAAAAAAGTGCTTTGTCCTTTATCCTGCGGAGCCTTTTGCCAAATACGTACCCGCTTACCGGCATGATCAGCCAGTTCATATAAACAAAATAGGACATCACCTGTCCTGCCGCATCCTCTGTTCCAATAAAATATCCAAGAATGATATTGGATACCATATTCCCTGTATCAGTTCCGTTCAGCATGGTTCCCACAACAGAACAGATCAGTGCGATCAGGATCATATTTACATCAGACAGTCCAAGCTTTATAAAAATGCCTATCGTGATCAGCACAAGTCCTGCAAGCTGGAAAATATCATTATTAAAGGTCTGATATATAATAGAAGAAAGAAACATATCCCTGTCTCCGGAAATGGCATATCCGATCAGATCCGGGATCGTGTAACGGCACAGGTTCAGAAGAAATCCAAGCAGAAAGATCTGCACCCCTCTTCTGACAATGTCATTCCATTCCTTCTTCCTGCCATAGACAAGACAGGCTCCCATGGAAAACATCAGTCCCGGTGCGATCATGGGGCCTCCGATCACCGTATCAAAAATATAAGGAAGTCCGCTGTTTAGTGCTTCTTCCGGCACACAGTCAATGGTACAGTGCACCATGGCAACAAAGATCACAAAGACCACCTTGGCAATATCCATCTCCACCTGTCTGCCGGTGTTTACTTCTTTTTCTGAAAAAATCCTGTTCTTTAGATTCATCCCTTTTCCTTATCTATCCTGTGTTATATCACATATTTCATCTGTGAACTCTGTTTTATCATAACGCAATCGACGAAAAGCTGCAATAAGAAAGAATCCGGCTCGGAGGACTCGGAGGACTTTTTTGATTCATAAGACATAATTTCTTATGAATCGAATAGGAGGCAGTGACTAACCGCCGTCCTCTCACAGCACCGTTCTTTATTCAGCGCCCAAATCACAGACATGATTCCGTGTAGTTATTGGGCTTCGATTTGGTATGCAACCTTAACCTCATGCATGACCTCTTATAAGATTTCTGTTCGTCAGACCAGAGATTTGCCCGTGAGTTAGTATGTTCCTCACATCCAGCTTCCTTCAGATTCCATCTCGCGATGGACACCCTTGCCTTCGGCTATATCCTTCCCACTACCTGGGCATGTTCAGGACTTTCACCTGCGAGAGCGCGCCCATGGCGCGCAAACGAAACGTGCGCCGCTAGGCGCACTAGCAAAAGAGCCGTGATAATGCAGATCACAATTCTGTGAAGCATTTCCACGACCCTTTTATTATGATTTACCTTTGTCTTTTTCGTAATGGTATAAATGTATTCCTCTGGCGTAGGGAGCGTTTTTTCCCGAAATACTTTTTGAAATTTGCCTGCACCTCTCTTCAACAACAAATTTTCCTTTGAAATCTTTAGGAAGGTTATTTATTTTGTCATTACAGATTGTATTTACATGTTCCGCATATGGATATATTTTCCCTTCTGCCTCCTATATCTACCATTACAATTCTAATAGATAATGCAGAAATGAAAATTTCAGTTATAATGAAAGTTTTATGTTATAAAAAATACCGATCTTAATTCTCCACTGTTTACGGATTATTAAGACCGGTATTTATTACAATTTTTAATTAGCAATTAATCCCGACGTAGTGTAAACTTTCCTACCAGATCGTTTAATGCATATGCCTGTGCGGATAATTCCTCACTGGTAGCAGACGATTCCTCTGCTGCCGCAGAGTTCGACTGCACTACTTCCGATATCTGATTCACACCAAGTTCTGCCTGTTGCATCGCCTGTGCCTGCGCAGCAGACTCTTCACTCAATCGTTTTGCATCTGTCGCCATCTCCTTGACTCCCGTAACGATCTGCTCCAGAGATTCCGCTGCTGCCTCCGCTGCCTGGTTGCCATTCTTGATCTCCTGCAGCGATCCCTCGATCAGGCTTCTGGTATCTACTGCCGACTGTGCACTCTGTTCGGCCAGTTTACGGATCTGTTCTGCCACCACTGCAAATCCCCGTCCGGCTTCTCCTGCTCTGGCCGCCTCAATTGCCGCATTCAGAGACAACAGGTTCGTCTGACTCGCAATATCTTCAATGTCAGCAATAATATTCTGTATCTTTTTAGATGTTTCATTGATTCGGTCCATTTCCTCCATCAATGACCTCATCTGCGTATGCTCTGCATCCGCCTGCTGTGCATAATTCTCAGCCTTTTCCGTCGTCCTCTGCAGTTCGCCGGCTGTACGTGACACGGCATCTGTGATATTCGTAATGGTTGCCGTCAGTTCTTCCACAGATCCTGCCTGCTCTGTTGCTCCTTCTGCCAACGCCTGGGCAGATTGTGCAAGATTCTCCGATCCGGCAGATACCTGCTTAGCGGCCTCTTCTACCTGCTGTAAGGTGCTGTTCATCTGTCGGTTCATCTTACGCATGGCATCTTTCAGTGCCACAAACTGTCCTACATATTTCTCTTCGATCTTAGTACCGATGGCATAATTACCCTCCGCCATCTGTCCCAACAATTCTCCTGCATCCGTAATGATCAGATTCAGGTCAGCAGCCATGCCTTTTGCGACCTGTATCATATAGGATATCTCATCTTCCGTGTTTCTGTCCGGGAATGCACTATTCAGATCTCCCTGTGCAAAAGTCTGAAGTCGATCTGCCAGCGCTATCATCGGTTCTTCGATATTTCCTGCCATTTTCTTGCCTAATACCACAGAACTCCAGAAAGAGATCACTACGATAACCAGAATCGCGATCAGCATAAAAAGCTCCATATGACGCAGATCTACCTCCGCCTGATCTCCTTTTTCGACGCACAGATTCATCAAGTCTACAAACTCCGCGTATATCCGTTCGTACTGTGCGGTCAGATCTCCGATATCCAGATCCTGCGCCTTCAGATATCCGTCCTCGTCATCGGAAGTAGCCAGTTCCAATACCTGTGCATCCAATTCCCAGTACCCGTCCAGTTCCTGCAATACTTTATTATAGGCATCCCTGCCTTCGGTGAATTTGATTGAGCGGTTCAATTCATCTATGTAAGTCTCAAACGCTGCCTTTTTCTGGTCATGCAGTTCAATCTGCTTGTCTATCACTGCTTTGTCATCATAGCCTACTACTGCACGTAATGCGCTCCGGCTCTCCGAAAATGCCGCGACCGCTTTACCGATATCTCCCTGTGTAAATCCGTATCGGCTCAATGCCTTTTCATACTGCATCGCTGCGATCAGTAGTGCTACGATTCCAATAACTGCCGCAATCGCACCGATTATTGCTACTTTCACAAATCCTTTCGTCAGTTGCTTTTTAATACCTTGTTGCTTTTGTGTGACCATATAAAGCTCCCCCCTAGTTTATCCGTTAAATAAGCTGCCGTGATCGACATCTCTATACAATCGTAGCACATCCCCTTTCATTATTCAACTGTACGAGATGGGCGGTGTGAAATCAAAGTAAATTTTTCTATCTGCAGAACATTTTATGACTGCATATCCTTCACACATGTACTTCGATAGTCACTTGGCGAAATTTTATATCTTTCCTTGAATACCCGGTTAAATGTCCTCTGGCTTTCAAATCCACTATCCAGGCAAATATTTGTAATAGAATCGCTCGTATTTTCCAAGCGATGACATGCATAGTTCAACCTTGCATCATTAAGATACTGATTGAAATTTCTATGAAAGATTTTGGAAAAGAGTCTGGATAAGACATATTTACTCACACCCAGGTCTTTTGCCATTTCTTCCAATGATAACTTTTTCTTGAAATTTGCTGATATATAGGAAACCACCTGGTAAATAAGGTCTTTGCTCCCCACATGACTCTTCTCTACTAAATTCAGTTTTCCTATGCAGCGCGCAAACACAATTTGAAGATATGCCTGTGCAACAGTAATATCCGACTGTTCTGTCTCTAAAATTGCATTTATAACCCTATATACCTCTGATTCAACCTTTTCCGCTGTGATGATTGGGTATTCAGGAGCCATGGATTGTATGATATCTGCAAATTTGGCAATCGTAAATGGCGATGCAATCAGATAAGTCACTGTATTTACCCCTGGTGTCAGTACCTGATAGTGATGAATAACATTTGGAAATACAAAGCCTATATCTCCTTTTTCCATATGGTAAAGTTCCTGTCCGACACCAAGCTCTAATGTCCCACTCGTTACACAAACAATCTCCAGTGCATTATGAAGATGTGGTTCAATATGTTTTGACTTCCTATTTATTGCTATGATCTCCTCTTTTGTGTCAACATATTTTAATTGCATGAAATACTCCCCTTTGCAACATTTGTCTATCTCTTCTTTCGATTTGGCAAGCAATTCTTTTACACCTATCTTATAATCAACTTGTAAATAAGGAAAGGAGGAATTACAAATGAGCAATCTTAAAAAATATCTGAATAACCTTTTAGTATTCTACGCTGAATATTTTGAGCATCCATACCATGTATAAATACTAAAAGGACTATTTTGTGAAAACTGAATATTTTTTCTGAGACCATTTCACAAAAACGAGGTGGTCCTTTTTTATTTTCAAAATACAGTTCTATCACTTTATATATAGAAAAACCACTGTCTCATCGAGCAGCTGCCAGACAACGCTTTTTCCTGTCAATTCTAATTTATGTCCGATTTATCTGTTACTTCATCTGCAGCAATTCCTTTTTCTGCTTTCAGTTTTTTATTTGCATCTTCAACATTCATTCTTGAAAGTGCAAACATAATCAATACATCAAAGATTAACGGAAGCCAAAGATACATGAACTGCATCATATCAAGTGCAGACTGTGGCTGAGTTGCATTTGTTCCGACATATCCACTGAGCTCAAGCATCCATCCAACAACAGCGGTTCCAATACCTCCACCGATTTTTACACCAAGAGAAGTACAAGAGTACATCGTTCCATCAATTCTCTTTCCCTGTGTAAGATAAGTGTATTCAGAGCAGGATGCAATAACAGCATTCATATCTCCCTGCCACGGTCCCTGACCTAAGGCTGCAAGAGCGGTAAACGCCATCATCAGTGGAACACTACCCATATATCCGGCAACAACAACAAGTGCTCTACCGATGACTGCTAAGACATAACCTCTTAAGTTCAGTTTATACATGCCTTTCCACTTACCAACTAATGTCGGTGTAAAAATCAGGGCAATAATCAGTGGAATATTTACTGCCCATGCAAATTGTCCAAACAAATTCTTATTTTTCAGTACCCATGTCATGTAATAAATGCCAGCTCCAATCATGGCACCATATAACTGCTGTAAAATATATGTTCCACAAATCATCATGTAATATTTGTTTTTGACAAGAAGCTTGAATGCCTGTACCATTCCATACTTTTCATTATCATTCTTTACTTCTCCTTCATTAAGTTCCTCCTCCGGAAGTTCCTTAACAGAAAGTGCTGAAATCGTATTTACGACCAGACCAATGATTGCATAGATAATAGCAACCGTTCTCCATGCCGCAGTATCTCCACCGCATTTATCTACAAATCCAACTGTAATCGCCTGAATCAGAAGACTTGTTGAAAATGCAAAAATAAAACGGTAAGATCCCATCTGTACACGCTCTTTGCTGTTCTTTGTAATCAGTGACGTAAGTGCTGAGTAAGCAATATTGTTTGCTGTATAAAACACGCCGTTTAACAGTGTATATGAAATAAAGAACCATGCATATTTAGCCGTTGTTCCCAAACTGACCGGTACTGTAAAGCAGCAGACCAGCGTAATGGCACAACCAATATATCCGTATAGCATCCATGGCTTCGCTTTTCCCATTTTACTGTGTGTTTTGTCAATCATTGATCCAAAAAATATATCCGTGAAACCATCAAACAGTTTTGATACGGCAATCAGGGTACCTACGACACCTGCAGCAAGTCCTACTGAGTCCGTCAGATAGACCATCATGAAGGATGTCAGGAACGCATAGACTACATTACCTGCAATATCACCTGATCCGTATCCAATTTTGTTATACCATTTCAAATACTTTTTTTCTTCCATCGAATTTCTTTGCTCCTCATCTTCATCGTACTTAGAATTTTATCCCTTTACATACGGTATCAGTGTAAACTGGAACCGGAATAATACATCATCAAATCGGTACTGCTCCAATACAACTGGTCCACAACTATTAGAACCAATGCCATTTAATGCGTAGTCAACACAAAATACCACACTATCTGATTCTATTAATTCATAATTATGCTTTTTCTTCTCAAGTTCTTCCTGTGTATAATAAGAAGCATTGAATGAAAATGCCTTTTCTGCGGATGCCACAATTCCATATCGGCTGTTGTTAAGCTCTACATATTCACAATCGTAATGGCTTCCATTTTCCTGTGGGCGGATATAGTCCTCATGTAAATCCCCTACATTTGCCCGGTACAGACCGTGACTCGCTGCCTGATGCTTGTCACGATAGCTCTCCTGAGGTCCCATTCCAAAGTATCTGATATCTGCAAGTTTCTTATCCAGGAACATCCTCACACCAAATCTTGGCAAATCTGGGAACTCTCCATCTTTTGTTGCCTCAATAGTTGCGCCTATTTTTCCTGCCGCATCTATTGTCCATGTAATTTTCACATCAAGTATCTTCTGCACTGTCTCTGCCACAATGGAAGCATGGCTTGTAATTTTTACACCATGTTTTCCCTGCACAACCTCTGTCGTATAGGCTCTTGTATAAGCCTTATCATAGCGGGCTTTCTTCCATTCAGACTTGATGTACATATCGTTATCTGTTGGAGCTCTCCAAATATTTAATTCCATCGGATGGTTCAAGTATTCCAGCCCTGCGAATTTCATCTCTGTAAAGAGTGCAGTACGTTTGTCTATGGTATAAGCAAATTCACGCCCCTTGATATGAATCTGTGTATCATTTTCATTTACCTGTAATTCAGAGTCCACTGCTGTTTTTGGTATCCATTTCTCTGCAAGTTTACATTTTGCATCATCTTTACTTACCTCAATTTCATCAAATCCAAGGATATGATCTTCATCCAACAGTGGCAATTCTTTTTTCAGATGGTAAATAAGTTTTAAATAACATTTCCCATTCTCTGGAACATTGATCTTCAGGTTTGTTTTTCCTTCCCCGTGTGATGCCACAGAAAATTCCGAAAGTATGCCTTTGCTGATCACAAGACCATCCTGTGTCAGTTCATAACTGATCTTCACATAATCCTTCAAGTCATCAAAATCCATATAGTTATGAAGCACCAGTTCTCCACTTTCTTTGTCATAGGAAATAACCCTTGCCGGGCGATAAACATTCTTGTATTCCAAAAGTCCTGTGTGTACTGTTCTGTCCGGATATACTAATCCATCCATACAGAAATTGCCATCATGAATTTCTTCGCCATGGTCGCCCCCATAAGCATATATAGTCTTTCCATTCTCAGCAGTTCCATGAGCAATCGCATGGTCACACCATTCCCAGACAAAGCCGCCGCACATTTTGTCATTATCCTGAATCATCTGGAAGTAATCTTCAAAATCTCCAGGACCGTTTCCCATACTGTGACAGTACTCTACCAAGAGGAAGGGTTTGCTTCCATCCTTATCCAGATATTCCTGAATTTCGGAAAGTGCCGGGTACATCCGGCTATACACATCCAGATTGCTGTAATCATATGTTTTATCATAATTACGGTATCTTGCACTCTCATATTGTGTAATGCGGTCTGGATCAAAATTCTTTGTCCATTCTAGTGCTTTTTCAAAGTTGCAGCCATAAGCGCTCTCATTTCCCATTGACCACATAACAATACAGAAACGGTTTTTGTCACGTTCCACCATGAGTTTTACACGATCAACGATTGCCTCTTCCCATACCGGATCATCTGCAATCTTCTCATTCCATCGTTTGAACCGATTGTAATCGGTGTCTTCTTTTCTGTAGATCATAAATGGACCATGAGCTTCAATATCTGCTTCATCTATCACCATGAATCCATACTTGTCACACATTTCATAGAAAAATGGTGCGTTCGGATAGTGACTGGAACGGATCGCATTAAAATTATGCTGCTTCATTAACGTAAGATCGGTTGTAATCTGTTCCAGACTGATTGTAAATCCCGTAACCGGATCGGAATCATGTCGATTGACTCCACGAAATTTAATCTTCTGTCCATTTAGATAAATGACCTGGTCTTTAATCTCTACCTTTCTTAATGCAATGTGATCCACAATTACTTCATTTTCTGTTTCAAGAATCAGTTTATACAGATATGGATTTTCTGTATTCCAAAGTTCCGGACTTGCGATTTCTAATACAGCTGTTCCTTCTTCGTCAATACTTCCTAGTGCTACAACTGCTCCATTTTTATCTTCAATCGAAATTTTTACATTTGTTGGAGAGTAGAATTTCACATCAAGTTCTACCTTTGCAAGTATATCCCCAATCTTTGATTTTATATGATAATCGCTGATTGCCTGCTCTGGACGTTTCAAAATGTACACATCCCGGAAAATACCACTCATACGGAATTTGTCCTGATCTTCCAAATAAGAACCATCACACCACTTCATTACCAACACTGCCACCGTATTTGTTCCATCCTGAAGTACATCTGTAACATCAAACTCACTGGTCATATGGGAAACCTGGCTGTATCCTACATAAGAACCATTGATCCATACATAAAAGCAACTGTCTACTCCTTCAAAGTTCAAAAAAGCTTTTGATGCTTTCTCATCTCTACTGTACTCAAAATTATGTACATAGGCTCCACACGGAATATCCTGCGGCACATATGGTGGATCAAATGGAAACGGATACCGGATGTTTGTATACTGATGTGTATCATATCCTGCCATCTGCCATACACTTGGAACCTGAATCTCATCAAAATTTTCTGTATCATAATTCTTCTCAAAGAAAGAATCCTTAATATTATAGATGCTGGTAAAATACTGGAATTCCCAAGTTCCGTTTAATAACTGCATACGGTCTGATTCTTCCCTGTGTTCCACCAAATTGTCCATTCTTTTGGATGCTGGAATATAATAGGCTCTGGCTGGCATTGTGTTTTCGTGCAGTACGTTTAAGTTTTCATAATAACGTGGTACAATCATAAATAGCTCTCCTTCAATACATATACTTTTTTGTTTTTTGCTTTTCTAAAATAAACCTTAATACTTTACTTATATGCTTGCATTCCTTTGTTATGTTATATATAGCTTATCTTATTCTGCAAAATATGTCTATGAATTGGATTGGATAAAATATGCACTAAATGATACAATAATAAAAAGTGTGAAAAGAGGTGCTGCTCTATGTATATGAATACTGGTTATCTGAATCACTCCCACATGGATTTCAAAAACAAAAGTCGTCCACTGATTGTAGGAAGCTGTGGCACTTATCGCCTTTCCAGCTATCCAAAATTGCCAACCTACCGTCCAAAGGGACGCCTGGATTATCAGATCATCTATATCACTGCTGGTTGTGGGCATTTTCATTTTGACAATGTAGATAACGAAACGATTGTTCCCGCCGGTAATATTGTGCTGTACAGACCGAAGGAACTTCAGAAATATGAATATTATGGAGAAGATAAGACAGAAGTATACTGGATTCATTTTACAGGTAGCAATGTAAAAAATATCTTGCGTCAGTATGGATTTCCGGATAAAGAACGAGTTTTCCAAATCGGCACATCTATGGAATATGAACGGATTTTCAAGAGTATTATCATAGAACTTCAACACTGTCAAAACGACTATGAGGAAATGCTTGTTCTTCTGCTTCGTCATCTGCTAATCAATTTCCACCGAGAACTGACACGGGAACATATTCCGAAAAACGAATACCTGGATCAGGAAATGAACACTGCAGTTACCTATTTCAGCGAAAATTATAATCAGAACATCAACATAGAGGATTACGCAGCCTCACGAGGAATGAGTGTCAGCTGGTTTATCCGGAATTTCAAAAAACACACCGGTTCCACACCAATGCAATTCATCGTAGGAATCCGGATCAACAATGCTCAGATGCTACTTGATGCAACAACCTATTCCATCAATGAAATCTCTAAAATCGTCGGATATGATAACCAGCTATATTTCAGTCGGCTTTTTCACAAGCTGAAAGGATATTCACCGAGAGAATACCGAAAGCTGAGAAACAAATTCTGAAATCGAGTAGGAGGCGGTGACTAACCGCCGTCCTCTCACAGCACCGTATGTACCGTTCGGTATACGGCGCTTTCAATAGTTGACGTGCACAGACTGGTAGGCTGTGGCTAAATCATAATAGCCACTGTTTATCAGTCTTTCTTTATTCAGCGCCCAAATCACAGCTTTGTTATTACTGATATTTTTGCACTTCTGTTCGGACGATAGCCATAGCTACCCTCTGCAAACAGCGGTTCATAAAACTGTTTTAACAAAAGCCGGAAAAAGACCCGGAGCGAAAGCTCCGGGTCTTCTTCACTTGGTGTCAGCTGCATCATGCCGCTGCCATTATCCTTCGATTGCTATATGCTTTTTGGTTTCTACTGCCTTGGCTTCCTTCTTCGGAACATCCAGTGTCAGGATGCCGTTTTCAAATTTGCCATGAATATCATTTTCGGTGATATCATCACCTACATAGAAGCTTCTGCTCATGGAACCCGCATAACGCTCCTTACGGATGTATTTACCCTTCTTATCAGTCTCATCCTTATCAAGACCTTTGGCTGCTGAGATGTTCAGGTATCCATTCTCAAGCTGGACCTCGATCTCATCCTTCTTGAAGCCAGGCAGATCAACGATCACCTCATATCCATCCTCTGACTCCCTGACGTCTGTCTTCATCACATTCTTGGCATGCTTACCATAAAGTTCCTTGTCCACATCAGGAAATGTGAAACCATCCATAAAGTCATCAAAAATATCTCTTCCAAATACACTGGGCATTAACATAAGTCATTCCTCCATTCTTTACTTGACAAATATGCCAGCTATTATTGTTTTCATTTTTACTTCTGAACTCCAGGAGATCTTTTATTTTTTCTCTCTTCCTTTGTTCTATATGCAATATAACACGTATTATTAGCACTGTCAATAGGTGAGTGCTAATTTTTTGTGAAGATTTTGTGAACGCTACGAGCCATGCACATTTACGTGAAAAGCCATCTTTCAAGCTTGCTTGATAAAGATGGCTCTTTCATGGAAATGTATAGGGCGACAGCCCTACAGCGAGGGAAGTCTTTCCCGAGCTGTGCATGGCGTATGCCACAATTTTTCTATTCTATCTTGTGAACATAAAACTGACAGGTTTTATAATCCAAATGTTATTTTTTTTCAAGGTTTTCTAAGAACTCAATTGCTTCATACACATTTGAAAAAGTCAGACATTTTCTATATAACCACTGATTTCTTGCATCAGTATCTTCAAGCCCCGGCATTCCCTCATCTAAAAACCGCTTTACTGTCTTTTTCGCATTTTTAATCGCAACCGGATATTTTTCTGCTATTTTAGCAGTAATTTCGTAATTACCCTTTTCGTACAATGGTTCTTCTGACTTTATTTCAGAAATAACACATTCTTTCTCTGCAACGGTCTGTAAAGAAGGAGTATAAAATCTATGGTGTAGCATCAACCAATATTCAATGCAACCAGTTGTCATAAGCAGCCTTACTCGGATATTGGGTTCTTTGCGAAGTTTTCTCAAATTGTTAATAATCCTATAACGTTCCTCCCACTTATCAATATCTTTTGTCTCAACATCAAAAAAGAACCATACTTCATCTATCACATCCGCATAATCTCTGTACGAAGGATCTTTCCTAAAATGACTTACCGCGCACTCAAATAATCCTGTTTCAGGTGGATATTTTATTACAGCTACATCACTAAATCTCTTCTTCAAAAATTCGGTATATGCCTGCTCACTTTCACCTTCACAAAATACTCTAATAACCGCCTTACCAGATCCTCTACTACCAACTTTCCTTCGGACCATTATTCCACCTCCTCAATTTCCAAATTAGGAGTGGCACCATATTTTCCGACCAGATATCCTTTTCGTATGTTATCAGCTGTTTTTGTAGAAAAATCTGTCACGCTATAAAGCTCGGACGAGCCATCTGTTCTGCTTTTATCTGCGAAATAGATCTGATCTTTTCTCATAATCTCCAGATTCATCAGCTCTGTGTTATGAGTTGTAAAAATGATTTGTGCACTATTTGGATTGCTTTTTTTACTTTGAAACTTTGCAACAATGTAGTTAACAAGCATAGGATGTAACTCTCTTTCCAATTCGTCTACCAAAAGAATTCCACCCTTGTTTAGTACAGCTTCTATCGCCGGGGCAATTGACATAAGCTTTCTTGTGCCATCTGATTCATCCTCTAATTCTAATGAATACAATTTACTCTCACCCTCTGCATTAATGCCTTTGTGCTTTGATTTCGCTTTTACCTGACTCATTTTTAATTTGCTTTCAGAATTGTTTGATGTCTCCGACAAAGCGTGAATAAAAGAGGTTAAAGCCACCCTCATTCCTTCGGGAATATCGTCAGGAAACTCTAGGTCGTTTCTAATTTCTTTGTTTTCTACTTCAAACTGCATTTCTTCAATACCAAAATCTGCAGTCTTAGCGTAGTCCGAAATAGCTTTTAGCATATTACTGTCATCATAATATTCTAATAACTGTCTTGGTATATCTGTATAATCTCTAGAGAAAAAGATATCCTCTCTAAACCAGCGCATAGCATTCACACATACAGCATCATTCATTGTACATGCTACAGAAAAGAACAATTGATTTTCTGCTACAGTTTCACTTATGAGTTTTCTCTTTGCTTTATCCTCTGTGAATGAAAAATCCTGTCCGTTTCTTACAAACACTTGGGCTTTTTGTCCCTTAGGCGCATGGTACAAAGATTCTTTTACTATTTTCTCTTTTGTTGCCGCAAAGGAATACCAATACTTTACTCCGTCAATAATATAATCAAATTCAAACTCTGTTGGTTCTTTCGCAGAATAATCATTAAGCGCAAATGGTACGACTGGAACAGTAGACTTTTCATGTTGCATTCTCTGCGCATTTCTGATGAATTGAACACCCAACCAAAATGCTCTGATTACATTGCTCTTACCACCACCATTTTTTCCATAGATAGCAACCCCTGGCAACAATTTCATATTATTACATTGAATCAAACTGTTTTTAAAGGAACCCAATCCAATTGCTTCCATAGAAAGAACAGCTTCATCCCTAAATGATCTATAATTCTTAAATCGAAATTCTATCAACATTTATTTGCACCTCCACTATCATTATATCCACGTTTCAATCGAAATTCAAGCAAAATTATTGTATTTTTTAATTATTTTATCTCAATTCATTATATTTATACATAATGAATTGAAGATCGGCTGGAATGGAAATCTGAGTTCCAGCTCACCTGTTTAATCCCCAGCTTCAAAAATCAATTTGTAAAGATAGTTTATTTCAATAATTTAATTTTTTATTTGAATATGGGAATTA
>OJJU01000236.1_pt1 | contig 24274 bp, 24 predicted proteins | sample 1596141 | NCBI WGS metagenome assembly OJJU01 (sample SAMEA4350150, study PRJEB24818) | metagenome | biome: human; feature: gut; material: faeces | place: Denmark | collected 2013-09
CCACCCGTCCTCACTCCTGTGGTCCCCACGCACCCCCGGCCGTCCTCCGTGAGGGCCGCCGGACCGCCAGATCTCAGGGATGCCGAGCCTCGGCACTCCGGCCGAGCTGAACTTGGACTGGGCGTGCAGCACAGCCACTTTTTCCTCTGTTGTCATCCTTGAGAGAGCGTCCTCCACCCTCTCCTCGATTGTTCTCGTCTCATCAAGAAAGACAGGCCCGTCATTTCCGGCGGCCTGTCTTCCAACACCTCTTTGCTGACCACACGCGGCGGCGATGCCCGCCACGGCTATCAGACTCAAGATCAATCTCTTTTTCATTCTATGCGTCAAATTTCTTTTCTTTTGTCCTTACGATCTTCTCCTTCATCAGATCGACGGCGGCGCTCACCGCGTCCTCGAACGATGTCGAGTTCCTCTCGATGACAAGATCCTGGCCGTAGGCCCTGGACTGGATCCTGACATTCTTGTTGTCAGGCTCCTTGAGCAAAGATAAAGTCACTTCAACATCGTCAAGATGGTCGCTGAATCTGGAAAGTTTCGAGACCTTCTTCTCTACATAGTCGAGCAGTTTCTGATCCGCGTCGAACTTCAGGGATTTTACTCTAATCTCCATTTTTACCTCCGCTTTTTGCCCTTGGGTGGGCGTTAACATAAACTTTTTTCAGTTTCTCGATGGTGTTGTGCGTATAGACCTGCGTCGCCGCGAGCGAGGAGTGGCCCAGAAGCTCCTTGATCGAGTTAAGATCCGCCCCCTCGTCCAGCAGTTCCGTGGCCAAGGAATGCCTCAACACGTGTGGAGACTTTCTCCCGGTGATGCTTCCGATCCGCCCAAGCGCTCTTTTTATCGCCCTGTCTATGAAAACCGGATAGAGTTTCAGGCCCTTGCCGGTGACCGCCAGTGGCTCGCTTGCCGATCTTTCGCGACCAACCATCGTTTCAACTGCTTGTAAATATAATGAAATTTCCTTACAAAGCGAAGAAACAAGCGGAATTTCTCTCACTTTGTCGCCTTTTCCCCTCACGGTCATCGTCCCGCGGGCGAAATCCACATCGCCGACCCTCAGCCCGATCAGCTCCGCCCGGCGCATCCCCGTACTGTAAAGCATCGACACGATCAGCCGTTCCAGCCTTCTTGAATATGCCGCCTCGGAGGCCTTGTCGTTCCCTGTGATCAGCGCCAGATTCTCCTCGGAAGCATCACAGTCCGTCGCGGCGAAATATTCATTCATGGACTCCTCCCTATAGAACACCGGCAGCCTTTTCTCCACCTTTGGCTTCGCCACCGTCCGCACCGGATTGGCGGTCAGCCTTTTCTCCTTCATCAGGTAGCGGCAGAACCCCGACAGCACCGACAGATGCAGCCTGACCGTCCTCGGGCTATCCTCTCTTTTCTCAAGAAGATACACCTCGTGCGAACGGATGATCTGCGGCGTGAGCGATTTCAGCAGTTCCTCATCAGTCGCCGCCCCGCAATCCTCCACAAAGACCTTCAGGGCATCTGAATATATCGCCTGAGTTCTCACCGAATATCTCCGGATGTCCTTGATGTAAGATATGTAATCTTCGATGAGGCGCATAGGCTTAAGCCTTAATATTCATCAACTTCGCATCACTTTCCGGCATTGTTCACACCAATCTTTTCCGCCAGTTTCTCGACCGGCTTGTTGCACCACTGTGCGATGACTCCCACGAGCAGGGCAGCGGCGAGGGTTCCCTCACGCACACCGTGGATTCTTCCGTCAAGCCAGAGAAGCGAGGCGACGCACGCCAGAGCCACAAGCGACACATCCACAACAACTTTCGTGATGTCAAAACGGGTTTTGAAAGCCTTGCAGATCGCCAGAACAAGTCCTTCGCCGGCCAGTGTCACCACCCCGGCCACGACCTCAAAAGCCACACCGACCCCCACAAGCGCGATGCCCACAAGGCACCAAACGACCTGCATAAGGTAGTTCGGGCAAGGCACATCCGCGATGCACCAGCAGGCGAAATCCGTCATATACCCGAACGCGAACGCCACCGGCAGCTGCATCAGCTGGACCCAGTCGTAATCCTTCCGCAGGAGCGCCATCTGAATCAGAATGAATATGCAGTGCATCACGATCGTTGCCTCCCCCACCGTCAGCGGGCACAGCATACTCGCCACATAAGGCGGACACGAGATCGGCGAAGTTCCAAGATCCGCCAGAATAGAAAAAGCCACCCCGAACGCCACAATCAGCAGTCCGACGCACAGCATCACATATCTCTTGAATATTTCCATTTTATCTCTTGAATATTTTGTTTCCTGAATATCTCAATATTTATTCAAAACTCTGACGTTTCCCACTACGGCATATTCATAAATACCTGTGGACACGGTTGTAATAGTCCTTGTAGTCAATGTCTTTCCTTGAAAGCAGGAACCGCTCCTCCTGAAGGATCTGGAGGTGGAAAATCGTCACCGCGCAGAGCACGACGAGCAGGTGAAGCCAGTTTGCGAAGCAGAGAAGCAGCCCGATGTAGGTCAGGTCAAAACCGACGAAAGCCGGGTTGCGGCTGATTCTGTAGATGCCGGAAGTGACCAGTCCGGTCTTCTCGTCCGGGGATATTCCGGCCCTCCAACTGTCCCGCATCTGAAGCACGGCGGTAGTGAAGAACACCACTCCGAGAGCCGTCAAAGCCAGTCCGATCCAACCGCACCACCGCGGGAGGAATGAATATCCCCGGACTACGCTCCACACCTCCACGACGACAATCAGGACGGAAAAGGCAGCCAGCAACCGCTCCACAGTCAAAGTCCGCAGTTCCTTATTCCCGCGCCCCATCTGATTGGTCCGGATCCCTTGACTCCTCTGACGGAGCTGTTTAGCCAGATAGACTCCATAGAATCCGGCCATCAAGGCCAATGATATTATCTGAAATACTGTCATACAATCACGCCGGAGGCATCTGGTTCAGGATCATCCCTAAGCATTTCCTCCAGCGTACAAATTTACGAATATTCCCGAGAACAACTAACGTCCGTGCGTCAGGACAGCATTTCCACGCAACGACTTTGCAAACAGGGGGTCTTCGTGCGTCAACATGGTGGCTACGCGCACGGGACGGGAAGCGGATTAAGCGTAGCTATGCATTCCGCCGAGGAGGTAGTTGACGCCGAAATAGGTGAAGAGAACGGAGGCGGAGAGGATCAGGGTGTAGATGTGGTAGGCACGGTGACTCCTCAGGAACGGGAGACGGGTGCGGTGAACACCGAGGGAGGCGATCAGGAAAGTGATCAGGGCCCAGGTTTCTTTCGGGTCCCAGTTCCAGTAGCAGCCCCAGGAGACGTTGGCCCAGATGGAGCCTGCGATTATGCCTGAGCCTAAGAAGAACAGGGCAGGGTACATCAACGCTTCCGACATCCGGGCCATCTTCGCGGAGGCTGAATCAGAGACTGAAGTATGGCGCAGTGATGCAACCAGCCCACAGATTCCGTTAACCATAATGATGGCGAGAACGGTATAGGAGAGCATCATCAGGGAGACGTGGATGCTCAGCAACGGGGAGGACAGAACCGGCATCAGTTGGGTGACGGCAGGGTTGGCGTTCCCCATAGCGGAAACCAGAGTGGCAAGCGAGGCGACTATGATCCCGAACGGAAGCATAATCGGAAACTTTCTGAAACTCAGCACAGATGCCAGCATCGCCGTCCAAGCGATCGTCAGCATCGTCTCCGCACCGTTGGAAAAAGGAATATGCCCGCTCGCCACCCAAAGCAGCCCCAGCACGATGGTCAGCACGAGGAAAAATACGAAAGAGGCAGCGACTCCAACGATCTTGAATATTCCAGATAAACGCCATCGCTTTGTAACTGTGCGCCCATCATCCACCAAGTTTGTAGGCCCCTTTCTCGACTCTTCGCTTGTCACTCGCTCCTTATCAACAAAGGATGAGATTGCCCCATTATTCTCATCTCTAACCATCCGGCGCATCGCCACCGCGAGCATCACCAACCCGAGGATCAGGAACGTTCCGGCAATCGGAAACAGCGGTGGCAGAGCGTTGTACGCCCTCTCGGCCTTGATGCGGTACGCCGGCGGCAGGCTCTCCCCCATCTTGCTCTCCTGAAAGCGGCGCAGCTTCCCAAGCGACTCGCTCAATTTTGAATATTCACGGTTCACCACCAGCTCGAAGATATAGTCCATCGACTTGCGGACAAAAAGCCATTCCTCGTCGGCGATTCCCTCCGGCAGCCGGTCGCTCTGCGAGTACCATCCAAGCCGTCCGGTGCTGTCCCGCAAAGGGTAGATTTTCAGCAGGTCTCCTGAATATAAAGCCTTGACCGTAGCCTCCTTATCCATCGCGTCAACCGCCTTTTTCCGGTTGTGCATAGGAATATTCCTCCAGCTTGTGCCGTAGAACATCCAGCCTGTAAGTACCTGCTCGTCAGTCAATCCCTTCACACCGGAGGTTCCGTAGATCTTCGCGCTGAAATCAGAGGCGAGGGTCTGGAGCGGGCATATTCGTCCGTGGTACAGCACGTAGAGATTTCCGAACTCGGCGGCGATGTTTTTCGGCAGGACTTTCGGAGAGGCCGGGCCACGTTTCACCTGATTTCCTTTGATGGATGTATTTTCCGTTTGAGAAACCTCGCCTACGGAATTTTCTGCTGCAGAAGCGGTTGCCTCCAAGCACAGAACTATCGCGATGACCGATGAATATCTCAACGCGTTCCCGAAGAACTTCTTGAACCTCTTGTCCGTGAAGAAAAACGCCAGAAGCCCGAGAAGCAGCAACGCATAACCGGTGTAAATGACAGCGATGCCGACCGGATCGTGGCTCACGGTGAATGTCACGCCGGCCTCATCGCTGTCATAGTCAGTCTGATAGAAACGATAACCTTTGCAGGACAGGATGCGGTTCATCCTCACCTCGCCCTCGCGGAGAACCGAGCCGTTCCTTGTGAAACGCAGCCGTGAACTGTAGTCCGACGCGGCATCCGTTCCGGAATGGTAAAGCACGTCGAAGCCCTCAAGTTCCACACTGAAAGGCAGTTCGAGAACCTTTCCATCCTTGGTCTCGAAAGTCTCCACGGATTCCCCTTCACGCACGTGAAGCATCCCCTTCCTCGCGGAAAAGGATGTCACAAGCGCTCCCGCCAGAATCAGCGCCAGCGAAAGGTGCAGCACCAGGGCCGCCGGCCGCCCTGCAAAAAGTCTTGCCATAATCAAAGCAGACCTCCAGAGTCAATCAGTCAAGACTTTGGAGGATATGTATTAAAATTATATCGAATCGATAAACTTAACCACCGCATCCCTTTCGGACTTGGAGAGGGCACGGAAATTCTCGACGGATTTGCGGGCGTCGCTCTGGGCGCTTCCGTGCCACATAATCGCCTCCACGACAGTCCTGGCACGGCAGTCGTGAAGCCTGTCAACACCACCTGCGACCAGCTCGCTCAAGCCACGGCCCCACAGCGGAGTCGTCCTGCACCAACCTGTACGGATGTCGTTCTTCATAAAGAGACGATGCTGGACCATATCCGTGTACGGCCAGATGGTCTGATGAGGATAACGAGGGAGTCTCGGATCGTTGTCCTTGAAGAAACCGTTAGGATCGGTAACGTTATCCTCACCGGTAACCCAGCTTGGACGGTGACAGGTGGCACAGCCGATCTTTGTGAACAGCTCCTTGCCTTTGATGACCTCAGGGTTGTCCAGATCCCTCGCCGCAGGAACGGCCAATCCTCTGTGCCAGATCATAAAGTCGGCATATTCATCATCCGTCATCTCAGGCTTGAGGTCTTTGGCCATCAAGTAGTTGTAGATGTCAGTCTGCACATTCCCCGTCTTGTTCTGGTCTGGGAAATATTTGTAGAAATCTTTCTGGACATCAGGATCCTGCGAAGCCACCTTGGCGTAGGTCGCCGTCATATAGTGGTAACGCCTGTCGCTCCTGGTCACATTGGTGATGTTCCAGATGGCGTTCGCACCGGCGGCATCCTGCAACGGGCCACGGCTCAACGCATAAGTGAAACGCTTAGGATGGGTTGTCTTGCCGTAAAGGCTTGTCCACTCGCCATTCGCGAATATGGCTGGATTCAGTTTCGCCCCGGCGGCCTCCTCCTTGGCGTACTGTGCCTTGAGGTCATCATCGTCAATCGCATCCAGAAGCCCGACTCCATAGACCCCGATCGTGGACTCAACCCTGAAACGCACGTTTGAATATGGCACAGTGGTCGTCTCGCCGTTCTTCGTCACCTCAAGTGGCACATAGAAAGCGTCCTCAGGCACAACCACTTCCGGATAAATCAGACTGTACGGTTCCCCATCAGGGAACTGGTTTCCCCATTCGTCGGTATATTCAAGCCAGTTGATCTTGATGTCGCTTTCATCGATCGGAGCCTTGAACGGAGCAACGGCGAGAGTCTGCGGCATTCCAGTGACAGAGCTGAGATAAGTATCTGTGTCGTCTGTGATTACCAAAAGGTAGCCATTGCCGTTCTTGTCAGCCTTGTACTCGGTCTGACGCCTGCCGTGGCTGTAGTTCGGATGGCAGTAGAGGCATCCGCGACGGACCATCAACGGGCCGAGACCGCTGAAAGCCCCGTCCTTGTTCTCGTTGAAGTCCCTTTCAAAGAACATCTCTCCGTTCTTGAAGGCCTGGATCATTCCGGAGTTCTCGATTACCGGAGTAGGCTGCTCATAGGCCGAAGCACTTGAGTTGAAGGCCGTTCCGAGTTTTCCTCCGGCATACCATTCATCGCTCAGCTCGGCCGGAGTCTCAGGTTCGTCTGTCCCACCGTTGCCGTTGCAGGCGGTGAAGGCAATAAGGGTGGCTGAAAGTATCAGCAGTGATTTATTCATAATCTTTCAATTTTATATTGGTTAAAGGATCAGCCGGCATTGCCGGCCAATCCTTGGATATTCATTTAAAGTTCCGATTGTGAAAGCTTCAGTTTCAAAGGTTTTCCCAAAATGGAACAAAGTTTTTCCACCTCAAAGAGCATTCACTTTAGTCATTGATCAAAGCTTGACGGGCGACCTCAAGAGCGTCGTTAAGATCGTTGCAGGCGTCGATGGCATCCTTGACCTTAGCGTCCTGATAGTTCTTCACGAACGGCTTAGGCATCGCGGCGATCTTCTCAAGGCATTTCTCGATGGCGGAGATTACACCCTCATTGGCGGCCTGATCAACCCCTGCGAGGTAAGCGCTCACTGAATATGTCTGCGCGGATGTCGCTCCAAGCGCTCCGAAATAGGCGTTACGGACGCTGACGATGTTGTCGTAGAAGTCCTCGATGGAATTCCAGGAATGAGGTGACTCAATGTAGTTCACATCCTCTCCGGTGTATGGCTTGCCGATCTTCTGGGTACCGACCTCATCCACGATGTCCTTGCAGCCCTCGATGATCTGCTCGCTTCCGGCAGTAACTGATTTCCAAACACTTCCCGCCTGGCCGCAAAGCTTCATCTGCTCGCCGAAATCATCCTCCGGCTCCATTTCGGCATCCTCTATCAAAGCCTTCTTGGCATCGCTGACATTGTCGAGCCCGGCCCAGGCGGCCTCAAGCCTCGCCGCGCTCAAAGACAGATCCTTTGCGACAGCGGCGGCGTAAAGGATTTCCTTCGCCGGTATGGCTGAAGCGGCACGCTCCTTACCATCACGGAATATGATATATTCAATGCCGTGGAATCCTACGAGTCCGTTGTTGAGATTGGCGACCGTGTTCTCGATGTCAGCCATCATCTTCTCGCTGTCGAGAAGGTTCTCAAGGGCTGTCTTGTCAAGCGGCCAGGTGTCGATGTGAGGGTCGATGTAGTATTTCGACGCGGCTCCGAAAAGGAATGCCTCGCTCCACTCCCAATACTGACGGGCGGATTTCCAAAGATCACAGGCGGCCTTGACATTGGCGTCGGTCGGGGCAGTCTGAAGTTTCTCGATCACCGCCTGAAGCTCAAGCGACTTGTCAGCGAGATTCTTGTACGTCGGGATCACAGTGTTGTCCACGAAAGTCTCGTTGACCTTCTGAAGCGTTTCCTCCTTTGCGGAGGTCGGGTCTGTGGAATTCTTGTCGCAGGCCACAACGGCGAGAGCTGAAGCCATCAGCACAGCCGCGAATTTAAAACCTTGTCTCATAGTTGTTGTATTTTTGAATATTTAATTATCTATCAATCATTTCATCAATATATTCATTTATCGGATGATGGCCGCAATCTCGTGGCCACCGATTCTGAAACGATGTCGGTACTCAAATATATTCATCACCTCAAAAACCAGCCGCTGAAAGCGATTCCGAGAGTGATCGAGGGTTCGTTGTTGAACGGAGCGACATAGAAGCGCTTTGAATATTCCGCCTTCACGACGATGTCTTTGATCGGGTACCAGTTGATGCCGGCGGCGATGCGATGCTTCCCGCACCATTTGTAGTCCAGCACGCCGTCGGCCACCTTGAACATCGAATCATAGTACTCGTAGTGGGCGAAGGCGTAGCACTTGCTCTCCTTCTTGAAGAATGAAAGAATATCATAGCCCACCTCTATGCTGCCGACGATCGCGTCAGACCCCACCGAGTTGTGAGGTGAAGGCGAAGCGTTGGACATATTGTTCTTGTTGAACGCTGTTATCTGCTGGGAATCATTCAAGTGCGCATAGTCGAAACAGCCTCTGGCGATCAGGTTGTGTCCCGAATAGGTGAAGTCTGCCGAACCGATCATCACCTCGCCCTTGCAGTCCTTGTACTTGGAGTTCTTCGTGAGAGAGTTGTTGAAACTTGATCCGAAGTAGCCGCTGAGGCCCATCCTGAGTCCTTTAACAGAATGGTTGTCAATCCTGAACGCCCCGGCGTAGGAGTTCGCGATCTTGAATTCGTAAGGGGATCCGGCCCCGCCCTGAATGAAGTTCTCGGTACTGAATCTGTCCGAGTCAAGTCCCGGAAGGAACATCAGTTCATAGGACCATTTGCCAAGGTTACCCAGAATCTCGATTCCCGGCTCGTGCCAGGTGCAAGGAAAGACAGTGTTCTCTCCTTCCATCCTGTAGGCCGTGAAGAACTCGGTCGGAAGATGGTGACCATTCGTCAGTCCCACCGGGATGATTATCATTCCTGTCCTGACCTTGAACGCGTCACTGAAAGCCTTCTGGAGCCAGAACTGCTCCATAGCGACCTCGCCTCCGCGCTCGATCTCGCTCTCATATTCACCTGCCTCGTCAGCCTCGAGCTCGACCGCGCTTTCGGTGCCTCCGTGCTCGAACTCGATCTCCGTGCCGAGCGTCCATCCTTTTCCGAAGTCGTACCCAAGATTGATGACGAAGTGCGGTATGTCGAACCGTCCGTGACTTTTATCGTCTTTATATTGCTCCGGATGGTTGTACCTCTGCCAAGCGTCGCTATAGAAGTTGCGGGTCATCATCGCCTCACCGTAACCACCGATTGTAAGTCTCTGAGCGTTAGCCGCGAAGCCAGTCGCAATCAGTATTACCAGAAGTAAAATCTTTTGTCTCATTTTTACCTTTTCAATTTGACACGGCAAAAGTACAGCGACACGGAAAGTCCGGCAATCGCAATTTTTCGGTATTCTGTACGGTTTCCGTTCAGGGATTGTGGCGAATAATTGGTATTTATCGTTTAAGAGCACCGGAGAATCCGTGACGGAAACAATTGATAAGGGACGGTAGGGATCCGTGCGTGGAATCTGGTTTCTCACTCACGAAGAGACACCTGAAACCACTCCGTGCGTGAACTGTGCCTTTTGACTCACGAAAAACCAACCGGCAGTCCGTGCGCAAAAACGACCTTTCCACGCACGAGAATTAGCGTCGCAACATATTTGTAAATAATCTTTTACAGACGGTATGAAATCCGACATAATTTACCTACATTTGCACTGCATTCCTTGGTGTAGAGCAACCACTCTACAAATCTAAGGTTTGTGATGTAGGTTTGGTGTCTGCAACAGGTAAGCAAATCAAAGTTATGCTTTTTGTCAAACGCAGAATTTTCGGACACAAGATGAGACACTGGACCTTATGATATATGAAAAACTTTATACCTTCTGATGGAATGGGAGATCCCAAAACCGAAGGAGATGTCGACATCAATACGTCACGGACTACAGGATTTCAGTGGTCATCCGATAATAACAGATAGCCAAGAAACGGCCAATTACCACGGCCATCATTCAGGAACATTAAGACCGCAGGAGCGTTAACAGCCTGAAGGAACGTTTTTTAGTCGAAGGATGTCCAGCCGTACTCAAGCGGATATATTCCAGAAAAAGTGACAATTTATATTCAATGCTGAATGCCGCGGAGCAAAGAATCCGCAAAGCGAGTTAGGTTATATCGCACCTGGCTCGCATTTTTGTTTTTTGTGCGTGAAAACTGATAGAATCACTCACTGAAAGCTTCCGATTCAAGTGTCGTGCGTGACAAACCGCATTTCAGGCACGAGACATAAAAGATTGACCATCTGTGCGTGAAAAATGCATTAGCACACACGGAATAAACTATAAATTATGAAACGAATTTCTTACTATGAATCCGAGCGAATGTGTGAGGCCACATTCCTCAGCGGAGGTTGCTGGTGGCACCTATACACACCAGGGAATCTCACTTCACTATTGTTCGCGGATGACGATGACTACAGGTTCGCTATGAATCTGACGGCCAGATGCATAGCGGAATTTCCAGCACTTAAGGTCGTCGCCTTTGAGATAATGAGCAACCACCTACACATAGTACTATGCGGAGATAAAAACATCATCAATGAGTTTTTCACCCTGTATCGCAAAAGGCTGAAGCGTTATCTGTCCAAGAAAGTCCAAGGAAGACTTTCCAATCAGTTTCAAATGAGCCTGAAGCCGATAAACGACCTTAAAGCCTTGAGAGAGGCCATCGTCTATGTGAACCGTAACGGTTATGTGGTCAATCCGTCACATACACCATTCTCTTATCCTTGGGGTACAGGCCGCTACTATTTCAACGATGTTCCGATCACAAAAAGATTGTCAGATGTTCCCGACATCGGACTCCGAAAGATGTTTCGAAGCAGAAATCCTCATCTTCCTGTCGGATTTCGGATCATAAACGGCCATATCGCACCTACGGAATATTGTGCGATCAAGTTGGGAATGGCAATGTTCCGCAACGCACATCAATATTTCTATATGGTCAGCAAGAATATTGAGGCTTACGAAAAGTTGGCAACGGAACTGGACGATGGCGAATTCCTGACTGACTCAGAACTGTTCTCACTAGTCGTCAGGATTGTGAAGTCCAGCTATAACACCGACAGTCTGAGAAATTTAACCCAATCTCAAAAACTGGATCTGGCAAGGAAACTGCGGAGCGAATACCGGTCCTCCAATGGGCAGATCAGGCGCATCCTCGGACTCTCGCAGTACGAGGTTGACTCGCTGTTCCCTCTCAGCGCCTCAAATGACCCAATATAAACCATACTTCAGTGATAGGCTCACCTCGGTTCCTGCCAAACTTAACAAGTGGATTATTGGATATCACTGCTTTGAGAGGACAAAGGAGATTTCAGTCACCGACAATATAAACATATAAGAACAGATTCCATTTTTTGGATGCGAAAATCATTAACAATCAATATTAAAGGATTATGAAAAAGATTTTGGAAGTACTGCAAGACGGCAGCGGACTACTGAGGTTCAACACGGACATCGATGTGACGAAGAATCCACAGATGGCTCTTGACATCACACAAAGCGCTATTATTTCAATGGCAACAACCCTATGGGGCGGGAACGAGATTTCTGTTCTGGCGATGATCCGGGCATTGGCGATAGCGGATCTGTCAGTGAGTGTTAATCAAAACGAGATGATTGAATATCTCCGGCAATCCTCAAAGTCCTTGGGTGAAGCATTCCGGCTAGCGATGGAAAATGCCAAAAGGCAAGGCCGCGCGACAATCTTTCCGCCGAACGTCAAGCCAAATTCCAAAGGGAAGAACTGAATATGACGCATTTTCGCTCCGTGAGTGGAAACGCTTCCTCCACGCACAAATGATTACTGTAGGTGGCTTCGTGCGTAGAACTTGGCTTTTCACGCACGAACATCATCGGCAGTCCTTCTCGTGCGCCAGATTGGTTCCTCACTCACCGACAGATTGCCTAAAGTGAACTCGTGCGTAAAAACGGCTCTCATACGCACCAAGTGACTACAAAGAATAACTCTGGAGAAAGACGATTTTACAAGCACGGGGATATTTATGAGCCACCGGAACAAGACTTAAAAATTGTTTTTTTACCATCAATATGCACACATTATCTAAATTAGTCGTATATTAATAGTTTGGAATTAGAAAACCATCCATTTTTGACTTGAGGACGATGATTAGGCCATAGATAACGAGATAGCCTAAAGATATAATTCCGAATAGAACAGGCATAATATGGACAGAAGAAAATTCATAAAGATAGGGACCGGCGCGGTTGCTGTCGGGGCGATGTCCGGGTCCGTGGTCTTGCGGGCGGCTGAAATTTCCGCCGAAAACAAGGCTTCGGACGACCTCACGGCAGGATATTCAGCGGCGAGTGATTCCGCATCGGAATATTCAACGGCCAGATATTCATCAGAAATCGGGGAAGCCGGCAAGAAAGATCTTCTCGTGAGATTTCTGGGGACAGGAGCGGCGGATTGGAACGGCATGGACGAGAGAGGCGAGTTGAGGCGGCTTTCGAGCGTGCTCCTTGACAACCGCATCCTTATCGATTTCACCCCGTCTGACGCGGACATGCTGCCGCCGGGATTCAAGAAACCTGACACCGTGTTTTATACTCATTCGCATTCCGACCATTACAACGCCAGGGCCGCCATCGAAACGCTCCACGCAAATGTGGTATATGTAGGTGACACCTGGGTTGAAAGGGCAAAGGCGGATCTCGCCGCGGCCGCCTCAGGACTCGGCAAGTCCACGCCAGAAGTCATCGGCCTTGCGATCGGCCAAAGGACACAATGCGGAGACCTGACGATCACGGCTCTGCCAGGCAACCATGCGACAAAGGACGACAATGAGCAGACCCTCATTTACCTGATCGAAAAAGGCTCCGTGCGTGTCCTGTATGCCACCGACACCGGCGGGATTCCAGTCAGAGCCGCCAGAATCGTCGGGATAGACGCCCACATCGCGGACGGGAAGCCGATCACCGGACTTATAATGGAAGCCACCATGGGAATCGACCATGATGAGGATTTCAGGATATTCACCCATTCGAGCGTGGGAACTGTCCTTAGGACCGCCCATGTCCTTCTGGACACCGGAAGACTCAAGGCTCCGCAGGGCCAGCCTGTGTACCTCACCCACATGGCAAGGACACTCCACGGCACCCAGGCACAGCTCGACGCAAACCTTCCTCAGCCTCTCCGTGCCGCTTACGATGGATTGGAAGTCATATTCAGAGGATGATCTTCCGCCATCGAATAATTTTTACCGCATGCCGTCATCCATAAACCGCCTGTCACTTAAGATCTTGACTATGAGCATCCCATAGGTGCAGGCAATATGTAAACCAACAACTGTTTTATGAAATTTATCGGGAATATTCTTTGGCTGATTCTTGGAGGCCTGCTGGTCTCCCTCGGCTACTTCATCGCAGGACTGCTTTATTGCGTGACCATCATAGGCATTCCATTCGGATACCAGTTGTGGAAGTTCGGGGTGTTTTCCCTATGGCCGTTCGGGACGGACGTGGTGGACGGGAACAACACCGGAGGCTGCCTCAGCATATTCATGAATGTGATTTGGATTCTGCTGGGATGGTGGGAAATCGCTGCGACGCACCTTGTCTTCGGGCTCATCTGCTGCATCACGATTGTTGGGATCCCGTTCGGGCTTCAGCATTTCAAGATGGCGCTGCTTTCCGCCATGCCGTTCGGCAAGACATTCCGGAAAGCGTGATTTGCCGCTGATTCGGCGACAACTATCAGCATAAAATACAGAGCATTCGTGCCCACTACCGCAAGCACCATCTTATTTTCCATTCCGAGCCAGCGCAATCTCGTCAAGGGTCATCTCAGGGAACCGACCGGACTTCGCCATAGCACGAAGTTCTTTGAAAGCCTTCAGGCCATCAGAGGTAGCCTCCGTCTTGTCTCCACGTATCTCAAAAGGGATTTTTCCTCGTTGAACCACAGCCCTGGCAAACACATTCATAGCCGTATTGGCACTCATCCCGAACTGGGAACAAAGCGCATCAAAAGAAGACTTGAGACTAGCGTCCATCCTAACCGTCATTGAAACTTGAGCCATAATCACTGATATGTTATACGAATACAACAAATTAATTCAATATGCAATAAATTTAACGCACAATGACGCAATTATGTCAGATTTTCGCAGGATAGCGGACAGCTGCCAGGAGGCGGGCGTGGAAGAAAAATCCGAAAATTTCATCTAAAAAAATATCAAAGACTCTCTCAAAATCCACGACAACGATAAAGAAATACATATCAAAACTAAAAGAGACTGGCAAAATTGTCCGCATAGGACCACCGACATACGGAGGCCAATGGAAGATCCTTGAGTAGCCGCCGATTCTCGCTGTTGGCCCAAGGAAAGAAAACCACCAATAATGACAAAACTGACAGACTGCGCATTTTGCGTATTCTGTCAGCTTTGCCATATCATCTTTCCTCAAATTACGGTTTACCTTTCCAGAAACGCGACATTAATGGTAAAAGTACAAGACAATGGGAATGAATATGAGCACAACTTGCAAGGCGGAACACCGCCGAATCACCTCCCCGCCCTGAGCAGGAAGTACAAGAGAAAGAACGCCAACCTCAACAACCGAGGCTGGTCTTAATGAATATATCAACGCCACGGATCAGGTCGCCAAAAATCAGGAATATAACTGAATATAAAGCCGTTGGATAAACGTCCAAGACTCCGGCAAGCCAGACGAGACAACATAACCCACGGAAATAATCCTCAGAAAAAGTGCTGAAAGTCCGAAAATATTGACATTGATGTGTTCCAACTGCATTTGCGATACCTGCTGATAGACTCGAATACTGGATACCGGTCGCAGTATCACGCACTATCAACAGTGATTAGTGCATCTGCTGATTGAGGACAACTAAATCGAAAAACATCAATCTTGTCCTACAGTTCTGCACATCACTGCTATGCCCACTTCTCAAATGTTCAAGTTCCTCTTCGTCAGAAGCGAACAGGAACTCAAAGCCATTTCTCTTGTAATACTCAATAACCTCCGGACTATTCAGCGCATCGACTATCAAATATCTGCTTGAGGTATTGTTGTCCGGATCAATGGCTATCGTCTTGATGAGGTTCATCATTTCGTCCGCGATATTGTAGCCGAAAGTCTTATGTCCAAAGCCATCAAACACACATAATTCGCCAATCAATATCGCAGGGTACTGAAAGCGACGTTTGGCGTTTGGAATCGAACGGTTTAGACGATTACGCCTATTTTGAGGTAAAATATCAGTGCGTAACGATGAATTTGACAATGAGAAAGCACAAACCATTTTCGGTTGTGTCGTATTATCTTTTTCGTCTGTAAAGAAACAATGGGTTGTTCCCATCATCTCCAGCCTATAATCACGATAATTGTCCTATGTATGGTCGTGAAAAAACGAATCAATGTCAGCGTTTTTACTGCAAGTATACGGCTGACATTGATTAATGATTTCTGATGTTAATCTGCCGAAACGGCAGTTGTCCAATAGATACCCCACGATTTACTTATTCCCCTCTTTCTTTTTCAAAATTGCATAAGAATTGGCTGCCTCCTTAGAAAAATCTACAGAGGCGCGTCTGCGAAGGTTTTCTTCGGACATCTTGACGAAGCGTTCAGCTGCTGAACCTCTTAACGTCGGGATTGCTTTTACATATACAGCCATAACAAACTCATTTTTGCAAAATTACATAATTTTTTCCTAACAACTGACATTCTTCTATGTTTTTTGTCACTTATTAACATTTCATTGATTCTTCAATATTTATTCCAGACTGGAAAACGGCAACAAAAAGCCAATCAAAGCAGCTAAATCTCAGCCTATTCCAATGACTTATCTATTCAATATCTTTGCTTCGGATAGTTCATCAAAGATATATGAAAGCACTGCCGTCAATAGCGTTCAACGAGTTCAAGGGTTCCGCAGGGGACGTGACTGCCAGAGTGTCGAAAGGCCGTCAGGTCCTTTCGTCTCGCTGCCAGCATTCGCACGTCAAGACGGGACCGCAGGCGGTCAGCAGGAACAGGCTTTCCTCCATATCGAGGTCATTCCGCAAGTTGAGCGACAGCCAGATAAAAGAATGGGTAATACTAGCCGAGAGGATGAAAGGTATCTCGACGTTCGGCAAGGCTGCGGAGCTGACGGCTCACAATGCGTTCGTGCGCATCAATACCAACCGCGCTTTGGCGGGTATGCCAATGCTGGAGTCCGCTCCTGTCTATACATCGGATGTCCCAGAGGTGGACTACGATGATTTTTGGGTCACTCCGGACAAGATCATATTCGTGGGACTTAATCAGCCCTCAGTGCATCACAGGCTTGTAGTAAAGATGTCGCAGACCACAAGTGCGGGAGTGTCTTCCGGCTGGAACAACATCGTCATCATCACTCCTGCATTGTCTCCTGACTGGGGCGATGCGGACATCACGGAGGCCTACATTGATAGGATCGGGTTCGCTCCTGTTCCAGGGCAGAAGTATTTTCTTTCGTTCTGGTGGATGGACACGGAGACAGGGTTCACGGGCGAGTCGATGGCAGTCTCAACGATTTGCGGCGAGCTTTCCAACGTGAACAAGGAACTCTACAAGGTTCGCCCACGAATGAACTTCTCCGATGCAGTATCGGATGCGAACTCTCCGTTCAAGGATATGAGTCTGGAACTTTCCGGAAGTCCGGTTATGGTGACGACTTCGGGCAAATACGGATTCCTCGGCAACGGCTCTTATATGTACATTGACTTCAACGATGAGACTTTTCCTCGTAAAGATGTGGACTGTTTCCTTATGGGAAGAGGACTCGGAAAGTGTAAATATGAGATTTCGTGCATAGAACACTTCGTCAAGCCGCTTGTAGGCGTGGACGGATACAGGAAGCGCATGGCAATATCGAGGAGAGGAGGTCAGTATCTGAAGGAGTTCGAGGTGTTCGGGACGGCTGCGGATGTGGCCGTGAATGTAATAAGAGGATGATGAATATGAAAGCGTTGGCAAATAATTTCGGTGTTGCGGAAATTGAGTTCCGTGACTGGCAGGAAAAGGGCATGGTCATTCTCAACGGCGTGGTCAGTATTGAGACGGAGAACAAATCGTACAAGGCTGCGGGTGTTCTGGAGATTACGGTTCCGGATATGAGCATCAGCAGGAGTGCAGTGACGGCCGTGTTTCTGCGGTCGTCAAAGTCTGATGGCGCGAGCACGATTGTAAAATCCTGGATAAAGGATGCGAGGACTATATGCGTGGAGAAGCTGCCGGAATTTGACGAATTTGGTCCGCTGACACTATATTTCACTTCGGCTTATGTGACACTCGGGCATAGAACGGATTGTCCCCTTAATACAGTGCTGAGGCCGTCAATCGTGAACGGCGGTAGCGGCAGCCAGTCGGCTTCTGACACGAAGGCTATTGTCACTGACAGCTGGTGCTACTTGTATATCTGCTTCAACAAGTTCGCAGGGGCAGACTATAAGGATGCCTTCGAGTGCACGCTGGAGGGGCTGCCGGAGGACATTGACATCACGTTCCCCGTGGTGACGGCAAGCGCATATGCCTATACTTTCGGAACTCCAACTTCGATATGCAGAATCAAGGGCAAGACGCTTTCCTGTGAGGGACGTATTGCATTCGGGGAGGGTTCCAATCAAGGAGATTTCATCAGCATATTCATCGTGAGGAATAATCAAGATACAATTGTTCAACCATTTTAAAACCATTTCATCATGAAGTACATTCCATCAATCGCCTTCGAGGAGATGTCAGGCTCGGCGAAGGGAGTGACCGCGGCAAAGGTCCGGGGTCGCAAGTACATCCGAAATCGTGGCTACGGCGGCGGTTTCAAGACGGCGGCCCAGTCATCCGTCAAGGCAATCTTCAAACAGCTCTCACAGAGCTGGAAAGGGCTCACCAATGCACAAATCCTCGCTTGGAACGCATTGGCGAACACACAGAAGGGCAAGTCCGTTCTCGGCACGTCAAGCAAGATCTCCGGGGCGAACCTCTATTCGAGGCTGAACTTCTGGATAGTCAAGGCCGGTGGCGCAGCTCTCACTACTCCGCCGGTACTTACCGGTGTCGATGCACCTTGCGAGGCTGACCTGTCGCTGACCGCAGCCAACTTCCATTTCCAACTGCCAGACCCTCCGGCTGTGAAGGACGACCTCCGACTGGTCATTATGGCGTCCGCTCCGCAGAGCAAGGGTGTCACTAGAGCTTACAGCAAGGCTGTGTCCATCGGTGCACCAAGGGCAATCGTCGATGAGCAGATTGACATTATGTCCGATTACAAGGCTGTGTACGGTGAAGTCACCGCTGCCGCCCCGAAGGTGTTCCTGAAGTATTTCTTCATCAACATCAAGACGGGCGAGAAGTCTGGGGAAATGCTCGGGGAGATTTCGCTTTAGCCATCGTTTAGAGTTAATCATCGCCCCGTCACTTGGAATTGTCGCCAACAATGGCGGACTCCGGTGATGGGGCTTTGTTTTACTCTTATGATTGTGAATCCAAACAAACAGAGAACGTTCAATATGAAAGCAAGCGAGAAAGCATATTTATTGATACGGCAGTTCGAGGGGCTGAGGCTTACAGCTTACAGGTGTCCTGCCGGAGTCTGGACTGTCGGATATGGTCATACTTCCGGCGTAGTTCCAAGTATGGCCATCACTAAAGAACAGGCGGAGGCGTTCTTGAGGCAAGACATTGTATCAGCAGAGAATATCGTCAATGCGGAGTGCTTGAATCTTCGCCAATGCCAGTTCGATGCCCTCGTGTCATTTGTCTTCAATGTCGGAGGAGGGAACTTTCGCAAATCAACGCTTCTGAAGAAGGCCAAGGCGAATCCCAATGACAACTCCATTATGGATGAATTCCTGCGGTGGGTATATGCGAAAGGTGTTGCCCTACCAGGATTACAGAAACGCAGACTTGCAGAGATGAGACTTTACTTTTCGGAGGGCTAAGGTATGGAGACAATTACATTTATAGGGACTTACATCATCCCTTTATTCTCAGCTGCTGTTGGTTGGCTTGTCGGTTCTCGAAAACGAAAGAATGACTTTCTGAAAGATCTACAAGCCTCAATAAATCTTCTGTCAGCCGAGAATAAACGCCTACTGGAAGAAATCACCAATGCTAATTCTGAAATTGTGGCCGTCAGAAAGGAGAACGAGGAGCTAAAGGCTTCCGTCGATAGACTTTGCACGGAGAACTCGCAACTGAAGGACGAAGTAAGGCAGCTAAAGGAACAGGTAGCAAAGGCGAGAAGATAACTAAACACGATAGCAATGAAACAAATCATCATACCGATAGTGGCTTTGGCGACCTTTTGTGGTTGCTGCCCGAAACTCTATCCTCACAAGACTGAAAACACAGAGCATACTGTCACCATAACTGAAACCATAATAGACACCATCATTCAGATTCAGCCAGACTCTTCCATCGTTCAGGCATTGATTAGGTGTGACTCAACTGGTCGTGCAAGGCTGGAAGAGATTCGCACACTTAAAGAATCCGAAAGAGTCCAACAGACATTGACTCTGAATGACAACAGACTTACGACAAAGGTAGTCGTGGATTCGATGGGAATCTTCCTGACCTACAAAGAGCGATACCGAGAAGAGCAGAAAGTCCAGACCATCGAAACCGTCATCGAGAAAGAAGTTAATGTCCTTAATTGGTGGCAAAAAGCATTGATGTGGATTGGGATTACATCACTTGTCTCAATGGCAATACTAGTCACGCTTAAGTTGCCTTGATCACAATGGTCTCCAAATGATTCATCAAGACCTCCGAGCGACACTCATAAAAAAGCATCGCTTTAATGGCGGAATTACTAACGATAAGGTTCAGACCAAAATCTCCACTATTTTCCGAGCCAGCATTTCGAGAGCAAAAAAGTCGTTATTTTATGTAGAAAAGGCATTAAAATCCATAGAAAAATCACTAAATTTGCAACAAGGAGTTAAGATACGAAATAGATAGTTCTTAATGCTTTACATTCGATACCCATTGGCTTTCCGTACCCCATTTGTACCGCCAATAAGTTAAAAGTTTGATATTCAAGGATAACTATTCTCTGCATCGGAAAATGATACGGAAATAGTGTTTTACCGAGGGACCGGCTCCGGACTTTTTGAAACAGTATCTCCGGAGGAACAGGCACTTCTCCTGCCCTTATGTTGGCGATACAATAATGTTGGCATTGTAAGATATATTATTGTATCTCAACGTGTTGGTCTTCTAGTACACAACATGATGTTTGGTATATTGCGACAGGTCCTCAAATGGGCCGGAGCAATATATGATAGGCACACTATTCCAAATCAAGAGAAAAGTGGAGGCGCATATGAGCGCTCCACTCCTGAGGGAGCGAGAGTCGTTCCTTTCCAAGAAACAGTCGGAAGGAAATGGCCTACGCTCACTCCAAATGACGGCAGACCAACTGTTGTTTGCCACCCTCCATTTGCCATTGACCAATGAGACCGTCATGGTGGATTTGTCAAACATATTGGCTATGCAGCGCGATTACGATGGCCCAAAATCCACATTCCTGGTGAGCACTGTCGTTCAGTGGCTGGAAAACATGGGGCTTCTTGACCAGAGGTTCGGAGACCAAAGCATTATGTTCAACCGCTTCAGTTCCGTCTGTCATTACAGGATGCGTTACTTGGCGTATCCTTTTTACGAGGAGAGACTTTCCTATCTGAAGGATCTTGAATCACGGGGAATGTCTTTTAGTCGCCTGCATGAGTATGCGTGGATGCAGCTTGTAATTATTGACCGGCTGCGTTTAAACAGACAAGACCGCATTTATGAATCAGATGTTGAAAATGTCATAAAGGACAGAATAGCTGAAGACTGCTCCAAGGGGTGCATCCCTTCCCAAAAGTGGATAAAGACCTTCAGGGCTGTCGCATATGGCTGGCTTTCTTATGCGGGGATCCTGCATAAGAAACAAGAATCGGAGCCATTGGAACATATGGTTGTACACCAATACCTTCTTTGGGCTCGGGACTGTAAGGGGCTGGCCTTCTCGACACTGGATGGAAGGAAACGGGAACTCAAGTGCTTCATGTCATTTATTCAAAGCAAGAATGATCTGCCATCCTTATCTTTGGAACGCGTTGACGAGTATCTGCGTTATCGTCATAACTGCGGTTGCGGCAGGCGCTCTATGGCAACCATCGTCACGACCCTGAGAGACTTCCTGAGATACGCCGTGACCAACAACCTGTGCTCAATCGTGCCGGACGCCATCAAATCTCCCAGACGGTTCTCGTTAGAAACGTTGCCTTCTGCTCCCTCATGGGATGACACTGAACGACTTGTAGGGTATTATGGAAACTCTGATGTGAGAGGGAAAAGGAATACGGCCATCATGGCTCTGATGACCATGTATGGCCTACGTTCTTCCGAAGTGGCAAACCTCAGACTCCATGATGTTGACTGGGACAAGGACATTATCTATATCCGACGGGCAAAGAGGGGCGGCATGCAAGCCTTTCCCTTAGATCGGACTGTTGCGGGACTCCTATCTGACTACCTGCTGAATGGGCGGAAGAATACGATGGGAAGGGAACATCTCTTTCTTGCTTTGTGTATGCCTTATGAAGCAATTACGCGGGGCGTTGTTTACAACTTGGTCGCAAGTGCATATAAAGGGCTGGACATCAAGATACGCCATAGAGGCGGTCATTCCCTGCGGCACGCGTGCGCCAGTCACCTTGTGAATAATGGAGGTACCTTGAAGGATGCCTCTGACCTGCTGGGGCATCGCTTGTTTGATACTACTCGGATATATGCAAAGGTTGACCTAAAACGACTTCATGAGGTCGCAAAGATGGATTGGGAGGGCCTGTTATGAAAATGAGTGAATTAACCGTCATGTACATATCGTACAAGTTGAGCCTCGGCGAAAAGGCAAGAACTATCAGATTCATCTTGAAGAACTTCTGCAGCCAAATCGGACCGGGCAGGGACCTGACAACCATATCGGAAAAGGATTGTCTCTGCTACCTGAATATGCATGGTATCCGAAATGGAGAAGTTACAGCATACTGGTTCAGTATATATGCGGTGTTGAATGGGTTCTTCATGTGGGCGGTTGCCAGAAAGCACATGGAGGCCAATCCGCTGCCAAAGTATAAGCCACAAAAACCGGAAGCCTTTGTGCCATACGTCTTCTCCAACGAAGAGCTGAAGAGGATCTTTGAAACAGCCTTGAACTACAGGAGGCGCTACAACATCGAATATCCCGAAGTCATTCAAGCGATGCTCAAGCTGACATACTGCTTAGGGCTACGCCCAAGTGAAACCACGCGTCTCGTTGTGGACGATATCAATCTTCAAGACGGGGTGGCGCTTATCAGAGAAACAAAGTTCTACAAGAGTCGTATGGTTCCTTTTGGTGAAGAAGTGTCCCGCATGCTGGAAAACTACCTGTCTTGGCGTGCGGAGGCAGTAATGAGCAGAGGTATAACTGAGAATCATCTGTTCATTGATAAAAGGGGCAACCCGGTACATCTGCCAGCGCTCCAACAGGCTTTCCGCCTCATCAGGGAGAAGGCGGGCATCCATCGTGCGGTTGTTACCCATTCCGATGTCCGTCTTCAAGACCTTCGCCATACATTTGCGACAAACCGTGTCACCCAATGGTATAGAGAAGGAAAGGACGTTCAGGCCCTTCTGCCGGTATTGTCCACCTACTTGGGGCACTGTAATCTTGACAGCACCGCAGTGTATATCTCTTTCTCGAACCAACTTCTGGATGATGCTTGCAAACGCTTTCAATCATTCGTGATGCCATGAAGCAATCATATAAAGAACTAGTGGGCTACTGGCTTCGAAGGTATCTTACAGAATATCTGCCCGTAGTGAGAAACATGTCACGCAATACGATTGCCAGTTATCGGGATGCTTTGCGTCAATTACTTGAATATGTCGCAGATAAGGGTCTGTCACCTGACGCACTACAAGTGGAAGAACTAACGCCCAGTCTCATAACGGACTTCTTGCTCCACCTTGAACAGGCCAAGAACTGCTCTGTCCAAACGAGGAATCTCCGTCTTTCCGCCATACATGGCTTCGCATACTACATATCAACATCAGAGCCCCAATACGTGTTCTGGTATGCCCAATTGAAAGCGATACCTGCTAAGAGGTCAGGTACAAAGGAACATGATGGTAAGGCAGGCCCAAAAATCATGTATCTGGAAAAGGAAGAGATGAAAACATTGCTTTCCGTACCTGATAAGACCACTTCCCAAGGAGCAAGAGACTACGCTCTGCTGATGTTCCTGTACAACAGCGGGGCAAGGGCAAGTGAAGCGGTGAATCTACGGGTGCGGGACATTGCCGTTGGTGATGGCGTACGTTCCGCCCTGGTGACAATCCGCGGGAAGGGCAAGAAGACAAGGGTCCGTCCTTTGTGGGATAGCACGGTGAAACTATTGCAGCCTTCACTAAGAAGGAATCCGGATGATCCGGTCTTTCTGAACCGCTATGGCAATCCCATAACCCGCTATGGCGTATATGAGATGGTGTCCAGATACGCGGCCAAAGCGGCTGAAATCATGCCGTCTATCGGAGACAAGAACATCAGCCCTCATACCATAAGACACTCGACAGCGTCTCATCTTCTTGAATCCGGGGTGGATATCAATACCATACGCTCCTGGCTGGGTCATGTGTCGGTCAACACCACCAATAAATATGCTGAGGTAAACATCAGAATGAAAGCAGCGGCCCTGAAGACATGTGAGGTCTTTGTTAAGGGAGTACCCAAATACAATCCGAGGGATAAAACGCTAATTGGCTTTCTTAAATCACTTTAAACTGCGATACGATATGTTGGTGTCGTTATAGTTATCATCTTGAATATAAATAGTTTATTCTGCGATGCCAACATAATCGTATTGCCAACATAAGGGCGCAAGAACTATCTGTTCTGCGGTGACGACGACGACGCACAGAGGGCAGCCGTGGTCTACTCCCTGCTTGCCACCTGCAAGGCACACGGCGTTAATGAACGGGCGTGGCTTGAGGATGTCCTGCGCCGGATCCCGGAATACGAACAGGCAGGGAAAGACTAC
>OJJU01000237.1_pt1 | contig 24270 bp, 24 predicted proteins | sample 1596141 | NCBI WGS metagenome assembly OJJU01 (sample SAMEA4350150, study PRJEB24818) | metagenome | biome: human; feature: gut; material: faeces | place: Denmark | collected 2013-09
CATTCCAATCTGATAGGAAGGATAAGAAAGAGTATGAGAAAGAAATGGATTTTTACCGGAGCGGCATTTGCACTTGCAATGACCCTGACCGGATGCAGAGATAATGCGGCAGCCAGTATTCCGCAGCCAAGCAGCCAGGAGCAGACGAAGGATCAGACACAGATGATCCCTATTGAGGAGGCACAGGAAGCGGCGTTAAAAGCAGCGGATATTGAAGCGGCAGATGCAGACATTTCAGCCACGACCTTAAGTGAGGTGGCAGGAGTGACCTGCTATAAGGTGGAGTTTACTTCGGGGGAGTATGCCTACGCCTACACGATCAATGCAGAGACAGGAGCTGTCATGGAAATGAGCAGCCAGGAACAGAATGCGCAGGCTTCCGGGACACAGACGGAGGCGGCAGACCCGGAAGCCTCAGCCCAGGCACAGACCTCAGCCCCCACTACGGCACAGACTGCAACAGGTACCGGAACTGTGGATGAAGCAGCAGCACAGAAGATCGCACTGGAGCATGCCGGAGTGAAAGCAGCGGATGCAACGATCATAAAGTCAAAGCTTGACTATGAAGACGGACATCAGGTATATGACATTGAATGGTATGCAGGCGGTGCAAAGTATGACTATGAGATTGCGGCAGACACTGGTGAGATCATCAGCTCCGCATATGAAGAAAAAACGATGGGGGCAAATAGCAATAACGTTACGGTCAGTGAGGCAGATGCAAAGAAAACAGCTCTTGACCGTGTAAGCGGGGCAACGGACAAGGATATCTACGAATGGAAGCTTGATTACGATGACGGACGTCCGGAATATGAAGGAAAGATCATCTACGGTGGAATGGAATATGAATTCACGATTGATGCAGCGACTGGATCCATAATAGAGTGGGATGCTGAAACGATCCGTTAGATTTGTCTGTGAATAATTCATGAAATAACCCTGAAATGACTGCCCACCTGTATGGATTTTCCGTCGTGGCAATGATATGATTTTAATATCTTCTGGAGCAATGGAAAACGACTTCCATTGTGGACGAAGATGGAAAACGGATTGAAGGAACCAAGGCAGATCCTAAGGTATGGGAAACCGTTAAAGCCGATAATGATTATGTGGCAGACGGGGTGAAAATTAACGGAGAAAGGTATTATGTCTATTATATGCCGGTTCGTTCAGACGATGGGGAGATTTGACAATGAAGAGCCGCAAGGAGGAAGTCAGGCAGGCAGATACTGCGAATCTGATAAAGGGAGCAGCTCTGCTGATGACAGGTTCATTATTAGCATCCTGTGTGACAACAGGCTGGTCGCTTCTGATCAGGCAGATTCTGGCTGGTGCAGGAGTGGTTTTATGTATCTTGGGGATTCCTTTCCTGAAACGTTTTTATAAGGAAGTAAAGGACTTCCGTGAATATGTCCCAGCGTGGGATAAGGGGCGTGGGATTTTTGACCAGATGGCACTTCAGCTGAACTGCTGGTACGAAAAGGAAGAGGAACCGGTAAGCTGTGACGGGGATACCCTGTATTATCTGAAGCTGCAGAAAGAGCGTCTAGATGAAAAGAGGATCCATATGCGTAACCGGATTTATCCGGCCAGAGGAAAAAGCTTTGGAACAGCGACCGTGTCTAGAAAATCTGCATGGTATACGACGGATATGTCTTATGAAAATATCAGCAGAGAGCTGCAGTTTATAAGAGGGGCGGAAGTGCTGTACCAGCGAAATGTAGAGCAGGTGATGTATGAGATCATAGCGCATTCCCCAAATGAACGGGAAACAGCACATCTGATGGTAACCTGTCCGAATTGTGGCTGCGTCAGTTCGGTAGAGCAGCTTGGCAGTGGGTGCCCATATTGTAAGACTCAGTTCCGGGTAAAGGATCTCTTCCCAAGAGTGATCAATACATATTTTATCAGAAGTGATTCTATTTCAAAAAATATTACCCAGCAGCGTATCGTGATCGGTGCGTCTATGGGGATTGTGCTGCTAATCTGTATTCCGGGTTCTCTGATTTCCAGCAATGGGAATCTGCCTGCAGCGCTGTTTACAGCTTACCTGGCAGCACTGATTGGAGGAGGAATCTTTGGATGGATGGCATCGGCGGTTCTTATGCTGACATCTCTGTTTCAGAGAGATGGAATGAAGCATCTGCCATTGATTCCTTTTCTTTCATCCAAGAGCAAAATTAAGAGAATGATGACGGCGTATGATCCGAATTTTTCTTATGATAAATTTGAAGGACAGCTGGTAGCACTGATCCGCATGGCGGTGTTTGCGAAAGAACCGCAGAACCTGACAGCGTACCGGGGAAAGGAGTGGGATGCACGTTTTCAAAATATTCTGGAGATGACCTATACGAATGGTATGTGTCTTAAGAATGTGAAAAAACAGGGAGATGATCTGCATCTGACTATCCGTACCTGGTGGATCAATTACAGCGAAGAACAGGGAAAGATCAAAAAGACAGGTGACCTGATCGATGTAACAATCTGCAGGAATGTCGCGCAAAGGGAGGTGCCGGGTTTTTCAGTTACTTCGGTTAATTGTCACAGCTGCGGAGCCAGCTTTGATGCAGTGCGTCAGCGGAACTGTCCGTATTGTGGAACAGAGTACCATATGGAAGAGGATTACTGGGTGATCGAGGAGATGAGGCTGATCCGGTAACATACAAATGGATGGAAAATAGAAAGATATATTTACAATGGTTATGAATGGTTATATGATGAATATAACCATTCATAACCATTTTTCTTATACCGAAAAAGGAGCCTGCGATGAGTAATCCCGGAAGACGTATCGAAGAAATTGATATGAGGCTGGAACAGCTGCCCAAAGGAACGCTTACCTATAAGACGATCAATGGAAAAAAGCAGCCGTACATACAGCGTACCATAGAGGGGAAGTCTGTCAGTTACTACGTCAGGATGTCAGAGAGAGAACAGATCCTGCTTGAGTTTGAGGAACGGAGCCGTCTGCTGGAGGAAAAGAAGCGACTCACAGCATACAGGGAGAGTTTAGCTGCTATCTTAAAAGATAATCCCTATCTGGGAGAAAATGTAGGTGTAGGATATCAGTATTTTACAGAGATTAAGGAAAACAATTTATTTTATATAGATAAGACTTATTTTATAACCGAATGGCTCCACAGAAGTGCCAAAATATCGCTGATAACAAGACCACGCCGTTTCGGGAAAACATTGCTGCTCAGTACCGTACGGACTTTTTTGGATCCGCATTATGCAGAGCATCCAGAATATTTTGAGGATCTCAAAGTATGGCAGGATCCCTTGTGCAGGATGAAATTTGGACAGATTCCGGTGATTTCCGTGAGCTTTGGAAGTTGCAAGGGAATCGACTATGCTCACAGCATGCGTGGGATGTTGAACAGTCTGAAAGCCATGTACAGTTCCCAGGATGACCTTCTTACAAGTGAAAGGTTAGAGGAAGATGACAGGAATGAGTTCAAGGAAATCAGAGAGGCTTTGTTTCGGGGAGAAGAAACAGTTGTTGAAAACAGCATTCCTATATTGTGCAGGCTGGTATACAAACATTATGGGATAAAACCTGTCATTCTGCTGGATGAATATGATACGCCCCTGCTGGAAGCGTATGTTGGCGGATACTGGGAAGAGATGATCGCTTCCTGCAGAGGATTATTTCATAATACATTCAAAGAAAATGAATGGTTTGAAAGAGCGATTATTACCGGGGTGACGAAAATTTCAAGAAACTCACTTTTTTCAGATCTGAATAATATTGAAACGTATACAATAACGGATGAGGAGTACAGTGACTGTTTCGGGTTTACGGAGAAGGAAGTGGAAGATGCGTTAAAATGCCAGAATATGGATTGTTTTCAGGAAGTAAAGGCCATGTATGACGGCTTTATCTTTGGAAATCACAGAGATATCTACAATCCTTGGTCGATCTGCAATTTTCTGGACAGAGGAAAGCTGATTTCTTACTGGATCAATACCAGCAGCAATAAGATCATAGGGGATATCATCCGCAGGCACCCAGTACGCAGTAAATTTGAGGTTGAACGGCTGATGGCAGGAGAGGTGGTACATAAGAAGATAAATGAAAACATTACTTTCCAGTATATGGATGGCGATGAAAACAGTCTGTGGTCACTGCTGCTGGCGGTCGGATATATCAAAGCAGACAATGTAGAAAAATATGAGGAGTATACAGAATGTGATGTTTCTGTTACCAATCAGGAAGTCATGAGTATGTTCCGGAATGAGATCCTTGGAATGTTCGACAATGGAAATCTGTATTATAACGAATTTATCAGGGCTCTGCTTGCACACAATACAGAGGAAATGGAAGATATTCTTCTTGATATTACCTATTCCTCCATGAGTTATTTTGATACAGGAACTTCGTCGAAAAGAAATCCGGAAAACTTTTTTCATGGACTGGTGCTGGGACTGATCGTTTCCCTGAAAGACCGCTATCGTATCATTTCCAATCGTGAAAGCGGCAGAGGCAGATACGATATTGCGCTTTATCCGATTCGGCCGGAAGAGAATGCTTTTATCATGGAGTTTAAAGTATTTGATGAGCGAAAGGAAAAAGATCTTGCACAGACGGCGGCAAATGCACTGCGTCAGATTGAAGAGAAACAGTATGAAGCGGATATGATTGCAGCAGGAATACCAGGGGAACGAATCTGTAAGCTGGGATTTGCGTTTGAAGGAAAAGAGGTTATGGTAGTGAAAGAGAAGCACAGACAGGACTGCACTGCGGTGGAAGGGTAGATGTCGCATGGAGCGACCCGCCGTAGGAATCCTGCAAGGACACTTTTTTTAATCCATGTATATGAAAAAAGATCTGGTGGATCCTTTTTGAATGGGGTTTTGAAACAAAAATAAAAAATCCGATAGTTTTATCAATAAATAATTTGATTATCCCCAAAAATGCTTGAAATACGGGCATTTCCGCGAGTACAGAGCTTGAATTTACTACTCATTTACTACTTTTAACGGAAAGGGCTTTGATATGCTTCTAAGCTCTTGCGGCGATAACCACAGAAAGCAGCGAACATCAGTATAAGACCACAACAAATTGAATATTGCACCGCACAGGCGGCGTTTCTCACTTCCAACACAGGAAGAACAGGAACGCCGCTTTTTTCATGCCCTTTGTTACGCAGTAGGGGCTGAAAAAGCATTGATACAGGCGGCTTTGCGGGCGCGTTTCTGGTGCGGCAAGGGATTTATACCTTTTCCCTCAAAACCGCCTTTCTACTGCGTAACAAATCCACAGCAAAAGGAGTGACACGCCATGGCAGTTTTCAGAGTGGAGCGCAACAAGGGCTATACAGTTATGAGCAACCACCACTTACGCAATAAGGAGCTGACCCTAAAGGCAAAGGGGCTGTTGTCGCAAATGCTTTCACTTCCCGAAGATTGGGACTATACCCTTGCGGGGCTGTCGCTAATCAACCGGGAAAGTATCGACGCTATCCGCACCGCTGTATGGGAGCTTGAAAAAGCCGGATATATCACAAGGCGGCAGGGGCGCGACGATAAGGGCAAAATGACCGCTATCGAGTACACCATTTATGAGCAACCGCAGCCACCCGCCGCAGCTTCGCCGGAGCCTAAAAACCCGACATTGGAAAATCCAACAACGGATAAGCCGATATTGGAAAATCCGACACCGGATAAACCGACGACGGAAAATCCAACGCAATTAAATAAAGATATACAAAAGACTGACTTACCAAAAAAAGAAAAATCAAATACGGATTTATCAAGTACCGATTCCATTCCTATCCTTTCCCCTAACCCCTCTCCTTACGCCGGGGCAGCGGCTACGCCGCCGGAACGGAAAAGAACGGAAGCGGCGCAGAGCGCGTTTGAGATATACGAGGAAATCATCAAGGATAACATCAGCTATGACGTTCTGGTACAGGACAGGCAGCTTGACAGGGAACGCCTTGACGAGCTTGTAGACCTCATGCTTGAAACCGTCTGCACCCGGAGAAAGACTATCCGCGTCGCGGGCGACGACTACCCGGCGGAGCTTGTAAAGGCAAAGTTTATGAAACTGGACAGCGAACATATCCGCTTTGTGCTTGACTGTATGAGCGAGAACACCACAAAAATCCGCAACATCAAGCAGTACATGAAAGCAGCTCTTTTCAATGCCCCGTCCACTATCGGCAGTTATTACACGTCGCTTGTGGCTCACGACATGGCAAGCGGCTTACTCTCCCCGAAAGAGCCGGAGCATGACCCTTATTCATTCAAACCGGGCGAAAGCCTGTAACACCACCAAAGGAGGATTTTTATGGCACAGAGAACAGGAGCTTTAATTTTTGACGAGCGCACCGACCGTTACGACATTCGTTTTGACGTTTCCGAGTATTACGGGGGCTTGCATTGCGGCGATTGCTTTGACGTATTCGTGCGGGGCAAGTGGAAGCCCACCCGCATGGAAATGAACGCCACACAGGAATGGTATCTTGTGGGCGTGAGAGCCAACGACTTAAACGGGCTGCGCGTCCGTATCTGAACGCATGGGAAGCCTTAAAAGCGGCGTTCCCCCTTAACAGACCACTACCGCGAAAGGAGGACGGTAAATGCAAGATGAAATCAACGAAAAGACCATAGCCCTTTACATCAAGACCGGAAAGCTGACCGCCCAGACGCTCCAAAAAGCTATGAAAAAGCTGTTGGAGCAGATGAAGAAGCAGAAAGGGAAAGCCCCACAGGGCAAGCAGACCCTAAAGCAGCTTATGAAGCAGAACACGGGCATATCCAACATTGAGATAACCGAAGGCAATATCAAGGCGTTTGAGAGTACCGCGAAAAAGTACGGTATCGACTTTGCGCTGAAAAGGACACGACGGAAAGCCCGCCCCGCTATCTGGTTTTCTTTAAGGGGCGGGACGCTGACGTGCTGACCGCAGCCTTTAAGGAATTTTCCGCAAAGAAGCTGACACAGGAGAAAAAGCCCTCTATCCGCAAGCTGCTTTCCTCTCTGAAAGAAAAGGCGGCGGGCTTGAACGTGCAGCGGGACAAGGTAAAGAACAAGGACAGGGAGGTATCGCTATGAAGCATGAAGTCAAAAAGCTGCTTATCCTCAATCTGCCTTATCTGCTCTTTGTCTATCTGTTTGACAAGATAGGCGCAGCGGTACGCCTTGCCCCCGGCACAGACGCAAGCGAAAAGCTCTTGCAGCTTGGGACGGGCTTTGCCGCCGCCTTTTCCAGTATCGCGCCGAGCTTCCACCCCGCCGATTTACTAATCGGCATAGCGGGCGCGGTCATTGTCCGGCTTGCGGTGTACTTCAAGGGCAAGAACGCGAAGAAGTACCGAAAAGGTATGGAGTACGGTTCTGCACGTTGGGGCTGCGCGGAGGATATAAAGCCTTACGCTGACCCTGTATTTGAAAATAACGTGCTGCTGACGCAGACGGAACGCCTTACCATGAACAGCCACCCGAAGCAGCCAAAATACGCGAGAAACAAGAACATTCTTGTAATCGGCGGCTCCGGCAGCGGCAAGACCCGCTTTTTCGTGAAGCCGAACTTAATGCAAATGCACAGCTCCTACGTCGTGACTGACCCCAAAGGTTAGATTTTAAGAATACAGAGAAAATAGGTCATTAAAAAATGAAGTGTTTTCTGTGTGTTCTTATTTTTTAGCATTATGAAAGGAGCTGAGAAAATGGCTAAAGATAACAGAATAACAGCACTTTACGAGCGTCTGTCCCGTGATGATGAGATGCAGGGTGAATCCAACTCCATAACAAACCAGAAGAAGTATCTGGAAGATTATGCAGTGCAACATGGCTTTGGTAATATTCAGCATTTCAGTGATGATGGATATTCAGGAACGAATTTTGTTGAGGTAAGATAACGATACCTTTTTTGCAGAGGGTGTTATCTTACCTCTTTTTGATGTATGTTAGATAGCATAACTCTTTACGTCGGCTCCTATCTGTCTGAAATAGGAGATACTTTCAGTAGGCTTGTCGCCTGTATCAACTCTGCCGACAAAGCTATAAAAGATTTCGATTTTGCGGGTGTTCGTTTCCTTATCCAGTTCGTGAATAAGAATACGGTCAATAAATTCATGGACGTTTTCGTAGGTCAGTTCTTCAATCGCTGTGTATCTGCGTACCAGTGCGACAAACCTTTTTACGTCCGCGCTGCGCTCGGTGGCGTTGTCGATTTCCTGTGACAGCTCCGCAATCCTCCGGGTCAGCGTCTTTTTTTCTTCATCATAGCCGGAAGTCAGAAAAGCAAATTGTTCATCTGAAAGTTTCCCTAAAGCGTTGTCCTCGTAGAGCTTGCGGAATAAGATGTTCAGCTCGTTAATACGGTTCTGCGCCTTGTCAAGTTCTTTCCGCTGCTGTGTCAGCGTCTTTTGTACTGCCTTTGCGCTGCACTCGTTGGCGGTTTCGATAAACTCCTGTTCATGCTCTTTCACATAAGACGTTACTCGCTGCAAGTCTGCAAGGACAAGTTCTTTCAATACGCTTTTGCGGATATAATGCGTAGTGCAGAGCATATCATTTCTTGCCCGGTTGCGGTAGTTGCCGCAAGTGTAGGCGTGTTTCCGTTCAAGCGTCCCGGCTCCGCGTACTGCATACATTTTGTAGCCGCAGTCCCCACAAAAGAGCAGCCCGGAAAACAGGTCAATTTCATCAACCTTTGTCGGGCGTTGCCGGGTGGCAATCCGCTTCTGTGCAAGTTCAAAGGTTTCTTCATCAATCAAAGGTTCGTGAGTGTTGGGGAAGAAATACCTTTTTTCCTCCGGGTTCTTTTTCGTCTTTTTCGACTTATAAGATACCTTGTAGGTTTTCCCGGTTATGGTATGCCCTAAATACTCTTTCCTTGTCAGAATGTCGTACAGTGTCTTATCCGGCCAGTTGTACCATGCGTTGAGCTGTGGGCGGGGGTGGCGTTTGCTCCCTGTCCTGCGGTAGCGCAGTTCCCCGACGGTCAATATCTCATTGTCCCGCAGCCAGTTCTGGATTTCACACATACGGTCGCCCCGTACATACATTGCAAAAATCTGTTTTACGACGTGTGCCGTTTCCGGGTCGGGTATCAGATGATTGCGGTTATCCGGGTCGATAAGGTAGCCGTAAGGAGCTTCGCCGTTGACGCGCTCGCCTTTCTGTGCCTTTGCCTGTTTGACAGCCCGGATTTTCTTTGAGGTGTCGCGGGCGTAAAACTCGTTGAACCAGTTCCGCAGAGGGGTAAACTCGTTATCTTCCCTCGCTGTGTCTACACCGTCGTTAATGGCAATGTAGCGCACTTCGTATTCGGGGAAAACAATCTCTATCAGTTCGCCGGTTTTCAGATAATTACGTCCCAGACGGGAAAGGTCTTTTGTTATGACGGTCGCCACGTTCCCGGCTTCAACCTCATGCAGCATGGCTTGAAGCCCCTCACGCTCAAAGCTCACGCCGGAAAATCCGTCGTCTACAAAAAAGCGTGTGTTGAAAAAGTGGTGTTCGTCAGCATACTTTTGTAAAATCAGTTTTTGGTTCTGTATGCTTTCGCTTTCCCCGGCTTGCATATCTTCCTGGCTCAATCTGCAATATAAAGCGGTAATCTTGTCTGTCTGTAACATTTTGTCCTCCTTTCCGACGACAGACAAGCATGGTATTTGTACTGTCTATATTATACCACATACCGCTGCCTGTGTCATGTATAAAATGTGAAGAAACGCCCTATTTCCGGGCGTTTGCGGGGTTCAGCTCCATGTCCTTGCGAATGAGCTTCTTTATCTTTTTATCCAGTGTGTCCGTTGCGCGTTCACTTGCGGACGAACATACAAGGTAAGTAACTTTTCCGATTTTATGCTCCGTTGTGGTAACGGGCGTCTGGTTTTGCGTCAAAGAAAATCCCCCTTTCTTTCGCAAACATATAATACAGTCTATGAATAGCAGCAAGTCCACTATTCAAGAAAACAAAGGCTTTAATCGGACGGTTATTAGCATAACCTCATGGGAATTTCACCCCGGCATGGTTCTCATGCAGCCCTACCCATTGCCTGCGACGCTCTTAACGCTCGGACTGTGGCTGTAAGGAAGTATCATTGTATATTTTGCGTGTCGTCGCCCGCAAGCCGCTACACTTGCTTTCCGGCGCGGTGTTGGTCGCTCGGCTGTCCGGGCGGGGATAACCTCACCCGGATAGCGTCATGGCGCACCCACCGTATGGCTCGGCGCAAAAGGAACGTATCCGATTTGCCCTATGCTGCGCCGCCGTTATCTTGCGCCGCTTTCTTTGTCAAGGTTCAGAATGGCTTTGCTGCCGCGTCAGCAGCGGAACGGAAAAGGGGGAGAGAGAAAGCGTCCCGCCGCTGCGGTTTATTCCTCTGCCTTAAAGGTGAGGACAGCCATCATCAGTTTTGCTTGCAGCCGTTCCCGAATGTCGTGGTCTACGCCAAAATAGACGTTCCCGCGCTCGTCGTACAGCTTCCGCATGGAGAGGCGGGCTATGTAGCCGCTGAAATGCTGCAAGACAATCTTCATAGCGTCCGGGTCGCCCTTTGTCGCTGCCAAAATGACAGGATAGGGAACAAGGGCTTTTTCCGGGTAGCCGGGTTCGTTACCATTCGTCCCATTCATCAGCATTTTCCTCCAGATATTTTTTTAGCAGCTCAAAAGAGCTTGTCCGCCTGTACTGTATCGTGCTTCTCGACGTATCGAACAGCTCCGCAATCTCGGTGTCGTTCATTCCCTCGAAATAGTACAGGAGTACGGCTTTGCGCTTTTCTTCCGGCAAAGTACGGATTGCTTCAAGAAGCAGCTTCGGCGTGATTTTCTTCCCGGCTCTTTCAAAGGCGATTTCCCCTTTGAAATATTCATCAAAGGTATGAAGCTGCCGCGCTTCTTCTAAGGTCAAGTCGGAAAAGGTAATCTCCCTTGCCTTATGCCTGTGCAGCTCTTTGTGAGCGTCACACGCTTCATTGTGCAGTACCGTATTACAAAACTTCTGGAAAGCGCACTGTTTTATAAACTCCCTGCGATTAGGTTCCACATTCTCACCCCCTTTCTCGTTGGAAAGTTGGTGGTGCTTCCCCCTTTTCGCGGGGCAATACTGCCTTTTGAAAAAAACGCCGAAGATTTTCGGATTTTTTTCAAAAAATTTTTTGAGCAGCAAAATACGCCTGTCCGAAAAGCCCGGACAGACGTATAGGTATTGTAAGCGGTATTCAGATGATTAGACAGTTCATATTGATAGACGTAGTTTTCCCCGGCGGTGGTCGGGCTTTTTTTGATGTGTCAATGACCGTCGGATTTTGTCGATATGGTATGTGCTTCATGGCGGCTACCTCCTTTTAGCCGCCGCTTTTAACAGTGATACCGCGTCATTTCATTAGAAGATAAAAAGAAACGGCGGCTTTGGTTTTTCAAAGCTGCTGCGGAAATCAAAGAACGACAAGCAACAGTTCTGATTTTGCTCCAATATGGTTATTGGGGGCACAAATTAAATCAAAAAAGAGCCGATAACAGCAGTATTTCAAACTGCATATTATCGGCTCTGCGTCTGTGCGTCTGGCTCTTTTAATTAAATTATTTTTGTTGTTTTTTGGCTTTATTATATGTATTAGCTAACTGTCCACAAGCTGCTTTAATCTCTCTACCATGAGAAACTCTCATGGTAACTTCAAGTCCTGTTTGCTCTAATTGATGTTTGAACGCAACCATTTCTTGTTTTTGTGGTGCTCTAATTTTTGAATTACTCGTCGGGTTGTATTGCAGCACGTTAATCATAACATTTTTGCCCTTAAACCATTTTGCAAGTTGCCTTATATCTGAGGAACGGTCATTTATACCTGGTAAAAGCAAATACGCAAATACCACTTTTCGATTATGCCTTTGTGAATAGGACAATGCTTGCTTAACAACATCTTCAATAGCGTACATGTGCATATGAGGAATGATGCAGTTTCTCGCAGCCTGTGTTGCTGCATGTAAAGATATTGTCAACTGAATTTTTAGATGTTCTTCGCGCAATTTTTTTAATTGATTAACTGGACCAACTGTTGATACGGTAATGCCGTCGGTTGGAAAGTTAAGTCCATTTCTATCTCGAAGAATATGGATTGCTGCAATCAAGTTGTCGTAATTGAATAAAGGTTCTCCCATTCCCATAAAAACGATACGATTTACTTTTTGACGTATCAATATGACCTGTTGCACAATTTCAGATGGTGTTAGATTACGAACGAAACCATTGCGTCCGGACTCACAAAAAATACAGCCAACAGAACAACCAACTTGCGTACTTACGCAAACAGTCCCACCATCTCGCCGTTTAATAAAAACCGTTTCGATATACCTGTTGTCTTTCAATTCATAAACATACTTTTCAGTATCGCTACTTTTATAGACTTTTTTTGTTGATATTGATAGATTTTTTTTGTGAAATGGCTGTTTATACAATTCCGCATATAAGGCTCTTGCTTTATCCTCTCCAATTACTTCCGACATTTCTTTGTAAGTAAATCCGTATGGGTCATTCAATATTTCCGTAAGTGTACTTTTAGGTAAGTGTTTCATTTAATATCCTTCCTTTTGTTTTTCAGAGTTTTTGATTATGATTTCTAATTTTTCAACATCAATGATATGTGTTAATTTACATTTAGGGCAGAAAAGAGGAAAATTTCTTAATACCGTATTATAAAATACTTGAACCCTCGTCTTTCCGTTACAAATTGGACATTTTATCCAATATTTTTCAAGCATAATATTTCTCCTTTTGTGCAAAAAAATACAGGTCAATTCTCAACATGAGCATTGACCTGCATTTATACATATAACACTACAACAAAATTAAGGCATAGTTTTTATACTATGTCTATACATCGTTAGTTTTGTTGTATAGCATACGCAAAATAAGCATGACAAAAAAGCCCATATTGAAAATGGGAAAAATCTTTTTTGATTTCAATGCTTATCGAATACGCATGCTATGTAACATAAACATTTCCCCCTTTTAATAATACTATACAAAAAAAGCGGCTAATTGTCAACATATACATATGAATTATTTTGGCTAACTGATTGAATTGTGTAGACATATCCAAGAAGAAAGGGGAACAGTAAAATGTAACAGGGTGAATAACTATGGCAAAAAGACCAGTACCGAAATACGATTTCAAGGCTTTTGGGGCAGCGATAAAGGCGGCGCGGACAGGGCGCAAGGAGAGCCGCAAGAAAGTGAGCGACGAAATGTTTATCTCGCCGCGCTACCTTGCGAACATTGAGAACAAGGGGCAGCACCCAAGTTTACAGATTTTCTTTGAGCTTATGCTCCGCTACAATATATCCGTAGACCAGTTTCTTTTGGAAACGCCGCCAGAGAAGAACACGCAGCGGCGGCAGCTTGACGCGCTTCTTGACGGTATGAGCGATACAGGCATACGGATTGTGAGCGCAACGGCAAAGGAGATAGCGGAAGTCGAAACAGAGGGCAGATAAGAAGTGTCCGTCAGAATTGAATAAGGTTTAGAGAGCGTTGTAATCTTTTTTTGAGGATTGCAGCGTTTTTCTTTTGCGGAAGTTTGGCAAAACCGGGCATAGCTCCGTAGTAAGGCATAAGGGATAAAAACATTCGTAGCAAGCATAGGAAGCGGGTACCCACTTCCGTATTTTGCCCGTTCTGCCCTGCGGCAGCGTCGGCAAAACTGCTTGTTGGGAAGTGTCCCAAACCCTCGGAACGGAAAGGAGTGAAAGCATGGACGGTCGTAAAAGAACGGTACAAATCAAATTCAGAGTAACGGAAGCAGAACGGGATTTAATTCTTGAAAAAATGAAGCTGATACCTACCCGGAATATGGCGGCGTATCTTCGCAAGATTGCCATTGACGGGTATATCCTGCAAGTAGACCATACCGACATAAAAGCTATGACAGCGGAGATACAGAAAATCGGCGTCAACGTCAATCAGATTGCAAAGCGTGTGAACAGTACAGGCAGCGTCTACCAAGAGGACATAGAAGAAATAAAGGGGGTGCTTGCGGAAATATGGCGGTTACAAAGATTAAGCCTATTAAAGGAACGCTAAGCAAAGCCCTTGACTATATCCAAAATCCGGCAAAGACTGATGAAAAAATGCTTGTGTCCTCGTTCGGCTGCTCCTATGAAACGGCAGACATTGAGTTTGGTTTTACTCTGTCGCAGGCGTTGGATAAGGGGAACAATTTAGCCCACCATTTGATACAATCCTTTGAGCCGGGGGAAGTCGATTACAGAGAAGCCCATGAAATCGGGCGGCAGCTTGCCGACGCAGTAACCAAAGGACAACATGAATATGTTTTGACTACCCATATAGACAAAGGGCATATCCATAATCACATCATTTTTTGCGCGGTCAATTTTGTTGACTACCACAAGTACAATTCCAATAAGCGCAGCTATTACGGCATAAGGAATATGAGCGACAAGCTGTGCCGGGAGCATGGCTTGTCCGTTGTCGTTCCAAGCAGGGGCAGCAAAGGGAAAAGCTATGCGGAGTACCAGGCAGAGAAAACGGGTACCAGTTGGAAAGGCAAGCTGAAAATTGCCGTGGACGCGCTCATTCCCCAAGTATCAAGTTTTGAGGAATTACTATCCAAATTACAGGCGGCGGGCTATGAAATAAAGCCGGGGAAATACATTTCCTGCCGCGCTCCCGGACAGGAACGGTTTACCCGCTTAAAAACCCTCGGCGCAGATTATACAGAGGAAGCTATCAGAGAACGAATAAGCGGCAAACGCGCCTGCCCTGCGAAAGCTCCCCGCGCAGATCGCGGCGGCGTCAGTCTGCTGATTGATATTCAGAACTGTATCAAGGCGCAGGAAAGCCGTGGCTATGAGCAATGGGCGAAAATCCATAATCTGAAACAGGCAGCGAAAACCATGAATTTCTTGACAGAACATAAGATTGAACAGTACGCAGAATTGACCGCAAAAATCGCGGAAGTTACCAAAGCAAACGAACAGGCAGCGGACAGCTTGAAAGAGGTTGAAAAGCGGCTTACCGATATGACGCTGCTTATCAAGAATATCAATACCTATCAAAAGACCAAGCCCGTCTATGCTGCATACCGCAAGGCAAAGGATAAGGAGAAATACCGGACAGCCCATGAGAGCGATATTATTCTCTATGAAGCAGCGGCAAAGACAATTAAGGCGGCGGGGATAACCAAGCTACCAAGCCTTGCCGCCCTGCAAGCAGAGTACGCAGCACTTCAAGAGCAGAAAGAAGCCCTGTATGCCGACTATGGGAAGCTGAAAAAGCAGGTCAAGGAATACGACGTTATCAAGAAGAATATCGACAGTATTTTGAAAGTGGAACGTCAGCCTGAACGGGAAAAAGAAGCAGAGCGCGGATAAATGAGCGCAAAAAAAGAACGGACGCGGCAGCCGATATGTTGGCCACCGCGCCCGTTTTCTCATAGGTGCAGCTTTTGAAATGTTACGCAGTAGAACCGCGATTTTAGGGGTAAAGGTATCAATCCTTTACCTCTTTGTTTTTGTGTCCGAAAAGCCCTGCAATCAAAGGCTTTTTTCGCCCCTACTGCGTAACAAGAGTACGCTTTTTTCTCATGCGCTCGGCTGTCTGTCTGCGGGTAATTCGCTTTCGGCAGTCCGGGCAATATTTGACGCTGTTTGACTTCGACGCAAAGGACGTGCCGCACACGGTACACTTCCGCATATCGTCGGTATGGTAAAGCTCCGCATAGAGCAGCTTATCAAGAGGAAGTACGGCAATCCGAAACCACTTACAGAGCAGGGAATAGGAAATGAGCTGCGGGCATACGCAAGTGTCCCCGTCGTCCAGTAAAATACAGTTGCCATTCTCGCAGTTGCAGCACTCCTTTTTCACAAGGGTGTTTACCTTGCGGCTTTGTCGCGGCGACAGCCGCTTAATCCCGGTCATACTTCATCAGCAGGATAAACGGCAAGCTCCCTGTACTCGGCTTCGGTCAGCGCGCCTACTTTGGAAAGGGTGCGCTTTGCAAGCTCCCGTAATCCCGCGTCCATGTAAGGCAGCGCAGCGGTCATGTTCTCTATAAGCTGCGCCTTGCTTCCCTCATGGTAAATGCTCAAAAGGTTTGTTTCCTCAACAGTAAATCTATTCATGCTCATACCTCCAAATCGTGATTTTTTCTTTTTGCCGCTGCCTTTTTCGGGGCGGCTGTTTTCTTGTCTGCGGTAAGCTGCGCCCGGACAGAGGGGCGCGCTTTTCGGATATTCCGGCTTCTGTCCTCGCTTTTGTCTAAAAATGCAAAAGTGCCATGTCTGCCCTCAATCTTAGAAAAAGAAAGTGTTTTGTATGGCAGCATAGCAAACAGACGGTCGGTGTCCTTTGTAGAAGCTAACTGCATAAAGTAAGGCGAAAGCTCCACCATGAAATGTGTTTTGTTGGGGCTGTTAGGGCTGTCCTGCCGCTTCATTTCCGCTACAATGCGCTGTGCTTCGGCTTCAATCCGGCTGTCATGCAATGCGGTAATATGCGCCTTGAAATCCCCCGGCTTTAAGCGGTCATAGCTGCGCTTTTCCTCCCGCATGAGAAAATGCAATGCTTCCGGGTCATTAGGCTGCGCTTCAAAGCGTTCAAACTTCCCAAGCTGCGGGTCGGGATTGCCGTCAAGATACTGTCCGGCGGGCTGCACCCGTTCTCCATGCTCATAGAGCAGCGTGTAATTATCTGCGGGTAATGCCTGTTCCTTAACGTGCCGGAAATGCTGCGGATAGTCAAGCTCATAGAGATTGCCTTTGATTTTTCCGTTTACAATCCCGGTCAGCTCCACCGCATAGGCAAGGACTTTATCGCGCGTCTGTTCCCCGTAAAACCGCCATGTGTTATGCTGTCTTGTGCCTTTTAGAAAAACGTCGCGCTCCCGGAAGCAGCTCGTCCCGGACGGGCGGGAAAACCATAAAAGCCGCCTGTCCTCGGCTGTGGGGCTTGCCGCCGCTTTCTGTAAAATGTTTCTATCAAGGTCAAAATCATTCTGATAAAAAGCGGTATTCTGTTTCATAATCGCTTCAAGGGAAGTGATAACGTCCACATCTTCAAACTTATTCATAGGTCAGCTCCTTTCCAAGTCCTGCGATTTTTGCTTCGTGGGTTTCTTCTTTCCCGCCCGTTCCTTATCCGCTTTGAGCTGCGCCCGGATAGAGGGCTTCTCTTTGCCGCGTTCTTTGTCTGCCTTAATCGCTTCCGCAAGGTCAACAAGGGAAATTTGTTCCCCGGCTTTTACCTTTGCTTCCAGTTCGTCAACAGTAGGGGTGTTGTTGATGATACCGTCAAAGCTGTTGTCATTCTGCTCGATTGTGTCCTCAACGTGCTTTAGCGGGTTTATCTTTTCCGGCTGTTGTGTCTGCTCCTGCAAAAACTCCGGCACTTCCTTGTAGCCGAAACTATCAACATAATGCGCCGCGTCCTGTCCGTTCTGATGAAGCACTACCACGTCGGAAACAGAAAGGCTGTGTCCCTTAAAATCTTTCGGGTGGTCGATATTGAAACGGGTGTAAATATCTTCAAGGGAAGTACCCGGCGTAAGCTCTGCGGAATAGACAAGCTCATAGTTTGCCTTATCAACCACATTTCCCGCCGCCTGCAGGCGGTCGTAAGGCTCAAAGCGGAAGTCCCGCGTTTCGTCCCCTTGCTTTAGCTGATAAATGGAAAAGGTGTCTTTGTCGGCTTCGGCTTCCTGCGCCTTTGCATATAGCTCCTTTACTTCTCCCTGCGTCAGCTCTCCGGCGTTCAGCCCGCCCATGAGTTCCCGGCATTTTGCAAGGCTGCCGATATACAGCACGTCCCCGATTTTTGCCCTGCCGTTTTCCTGCGGGAGATAGGCTTGCAGGAAAAAGCGGTCGTTGTCGCCCGTTGTGCGGGGGTTGGCTTCAATCTTATAAATGTACTCCGGCATGGCGGCTTTCTCCCTCGGCGCGTCCTGCGCCTGTTCCTGTGCCTTTTGCAGCTCTGCGATATGTCCGTCAATGGAATTGATAATCTCGGCGGCGGTGCTGCGGATTGTTTCAAGAGAGCTTTTCAGTTCGGCAAGCTCTCGTCCGGCACTCCACCCTGCAACGTACCCAAAGGAATAGTCAGAAGTATCAAGCCCGTAATGCTGGCACACGGTATAGGCGATACTTTCTGCCTGTACCTCGCGGGTGCGGCGGTCGGGTCTGTTCTCCAAGTCCTCCAAAGGGGCGTTAAGGTCAATGTCATGGAGCTTCGCATGGGCGATTTCATGGATAAGGGTTTTTAATGTTTGCAGCTCGCTCATGCCCTCATCAAGGGCAATACGTTTGTCCTCCAAATGGTAGTATCCGTGTGCGCCGCCCTCGATTTTCTCAAAAGCAACGGGAACAGGGGAAGTCTTTTCAAGGGCAGCGAAAACGTCCTTGTAATGCTCCACATCTCCAGTCAGCATATTTACGGCAATGTCGGGGATTTCCTTGCCCTCGGTCTGCGATACATCAAAGACAGATACCACCTTAAAGGCGGGGATTGTGATTTCCTTTTCTTCGGTTACGGGCTTTCCGTCCTTACCGATAATGACTTTCTGTGTCTGCGGGTCGATTTTCTCCATTTCTTTTTTAATCTTAAAGGGCGACGGTGCAAGGATTTTGATACCCTTTTGTCCTTTCATCACATTTCGCCCAAAGTTATTTTTCCATGCGGAAAATCCGGCGATAAGAGAAGCGTCGGGCTTCTGCATGGCGATCAGCAGCGTATTGTTAAAGCTGTAATTATGAAATTTTGACATAACGCGCAGATATTCCTTGTAACGCTCGCTGTCGAACAGCTCCGTAATACCCTGCTCCAAGCGGTCAGTTATTTCTTTGAGCTTTTCGGCGGGTTTCTCGGAAGTTAAGACAATGGGGATAACCGGGCGTGGCTCCTGCGGCGTTGCTTCGGGAACAGCCGCCTGTACTGCCGGGGCTGCGTCCAGTTCGACGGTCGGCTGCGGGTAGCTCATAATGCGGTAGTCCTCCGGCACATCGCGCCCCTCAAAGTGTTTCTCCCATGCGTCGCCGCTTTCCACAAGGTAGCCGTATTCCGTAAAGCTGCCTTTTTCCTGTGCGGCGGCGTTTCGTCCAAAGGCGATAAGGTCAATGCTGTTTTTCCATTCAGCGGGCATTTGCACCATGCCGGATTTGTTAAGGTAATAATCGCCTAATTCGCGGGGATTATGTACTTCGGGAATATGCACGAAAAAGTCCGGGTTATAGGTTAGGTCGATTATCTGCCCGATATTCTCAAAACCGTTCTTTCGCTGTGTGGCGGCGTTCAGCGCGGCAATCCCGGAAGCGTCAAGGGTTTCCAGTCGTGCCGCAAGAAAATTCAGCTCGTCCACCTGTGCCGCGCATACCATGTCATAAGGCAGGGCAATGTGCCTGTCCTCCCGGTCAGAGTAGCCGTGAATGAAAAATTCCTGCGGGTTGTCTGCGGTAATGCCGACGCTTCGCATGGCTTCGTGAAGCTGCTCTTTGGTGGCGGGCATGGAAAGCCAGTAGCCACCCGGTTCTCCCGTTTCAAAACGGGTGCGGCTGTCAATCAGGATTGCAAACTGTTCCGTTTCCTGTCCCGGTTCGGTTCTCGGTGCAGCGGCGGGAATGTCGGCGGCGGGCTGCTTGATTTCCTCTCCCTCTACGGTGTAGCCCGGTAAGAGCTGCCCGTTTACCCTAAACTGTTCCGCGTATTCCGGCGGGATAACCGGGGAGATTTCCGTAAAAAGTTTTTCATACGCCTTGATACGCCCATTCAGATATTTTTCCATAGCCGCCCGGTCAGCAAATACCTTTCTGTCCTGTCCGGCGATTTTCGCCTGTCCGTATCCGTGGGGGCTGTTGGTGTAGACGTTCCAAGACAGCGTATAGGAATACGGGATAGACTTCTGTGCTGCCTTGTCGTAACGGGTATTTTCGTAAACATGGTAGCTCATTTTATATACCCGGTTGCTGATGGTGTGGCGGTCGTTGCCCTCGTCCTGCCACTTGTTCGCCGTATGCTTCACTTCGGGTATTCTCGCATACTCAATCGCCTTGTCAAATAGCAGGGTCTTTCCTGCCTGTTCCTCCCATGCGGAAGCCTGTACTTTCAGATTTTCAAAAACGGTCTGCTCCGCAGCCGCGCTTTCCTCCCGCAGCTTCACAAGCTCGGCAAGAGGTAAGGCGGTCAGCGGGGAAATATCCGCGCCTTTCGTGTCAAAATAGATACCGCGCTCAATCTTCATCTTGTCGGCGGCTTCCAGTCTGTCATGGTCGTATGAGGAATAACCTGTTTTCCATTCGTCCATTTGCTCGCTCCTTTCTTTTTCAATCATGCGGTGCATAAGTTCGTAGTCCTCAATGCTCATGCTCCCGTCAAATATATAAGGGTCAAAATCTTCCCCGTCCCGGTAGGGCTTTTCGGAAAAGGGAAGCCCCGCTGCATGGGCGGCGGCTCTTGCTTCCTCGATAACCTCCGGAGGAAGCCTGTCGTCATGCGCCCCGATAAAACCGTCAAGGTCGTTCATGCTGTTTTCATAGTGATAGCGCACTCCGGCGGTCAGCTCGTCAAGGCTCATATTCTCGCCTAAATGCCCGCAGTAGTAGCCGTTTAGAATAACGGCGGCGGGGTCAGCCGCTTTGATTTCCTCTAACCGGCTCCTGTCAAACGGTTCTAAAGTACCGTCCACTTCAAGATGAAACAGCTCGGCATTCCATGAACGTCCCTGTTTCCAAAATGCTACCCATGCAATACCGTCCCTAAGTTCATCTTGATAGTTCTTTACGCTGTCGCGCAAACTTGCCATGTGTAAAACCTCCTTCCGCGTATGGCAGCGCGGACGCTGCGTTTGTGGTTCCATAGTCCCACTACGGTGCGCCTGCATTTCTGCCAAAGATTTTTGAGGATTTTTAGAGGGTTTGGGAAACTTCCCAACAAGCAAAATCCCCGCCAAGCTCTACATGAGTGGCAGGGATTTTACGGAAGTGGGTACCCGCTTCCTATGCTTGCTATTCAAGTTCTTTGTCCTTTGAAATGGTTACTTTGTAATTCACATACTTGCCGCCCGTATCAGCTAAAAGTACCGTTCCGTCATAGGTTTTGCCTGTTTTCGGAGAGTACAGCTTTTTGACTTTTACCTTGCCGGATTTTAAGAGTGCTGCGGCAATCTTATGAGTAAAGGTGGTTTTGCGTTCTTCAAAGAAGCGGTCATTTTTCCACATGGTAAAGCCGCACTCTTTGTTGGAACAGTAGTAGTTTTTCTTCCCCTCATATACCGGGGATTTACAGCGGGGACACTTCCCAAGCTCTGTTTTTTCTGTCTTGAAAAGCTCCTGTTTCTCGCCTAACACGGAAGCATAGGTTTTTACAAGCTCCTGCGCCATAGCTTCGATACCCTGCATGAAAGCGGCAGGGTCGGCGTTGCCCTTTGCAATCTGCGTCAGATTGTTTTCCCATGCAGCCGTAAGTTGCGGAGAAGTTAAGCTATCCGGCAGGACGCAGACAAGGTTTGTGCCGTCTTTGGTAGGAAGCAGCTGCTTGCCCTTGCGCTCGATAAAGCCGCCTTTTACTAACTTTTCAATGACAGCGGCGCGGGTGGCGGGTGTCCCAAGTCCCCGGCGTTCTGCATCCGGGTCGGTGTCCTCATTCCCGGCGCGTTCCATAGTAGAAAGCAAGGACGCTTCATTGTGGGGTTTCGGCGGCGTCGTTTCATGCTCCGTAACCTTTGCAGCAGGGTTTTCAAAGGTCTGTCCCTCGGTAAAGTCCGGCACATCTAAAACAAGTTCGTTTTCGTCGTCGCTGTCCGGCTTCTTTTTGAGGGTCACCCGGTAAAGCCGTTCCATGTCTTTCCACCCGGCAGCGATTACCGCCTTTCCCTTTGCCGTAAATTCATGGTCGGCGCAGGAGAAAACCGCCGTTACCGCTTCAAAACTGTACGGCTCGGCGGTCGCCATAAGCAGACGCGCCCCGGCAAGGGTAAGGATATTGCGCTCGCTTTCCGGCAGCGCGGTAAGGTCAGCCTTTGCAAGCTCCATAGTGGGAATGATTGCGTGGTGGTCTGATACCTTTTTGCTGTTCAGCACCTTTGCAAGCTCCGGCGTAAAGGGAACGCCCTCCATAAAAGGCAGCTTGCCGCAGAGAAGCGTTACCATGCTTTTTGCCGTGTCTCCCATGTCGTCAGTAAGGAAATTGCTGTCCGTTCTCGGATAGGTCAAGAGCTTCTTTTCATAAAGGGTCTGTGCAAGATCAAGGGTCTGCTTTGCCGTGTACCCGTAGATACGGTTTGCTTCCCTTTGCAGAGAGGTAAGGTCAAAGAGCTTCGGCGGTATAGCGGTTTTATTTTCACGGGTCAAGGAAGTGCAGACAGCCGCCGACGCTTCGCAGGCCGCTTTCAGTTTGCCCGCTTCATCAGCGGCGCAGATCTTCGCGCTTGCCGCTTCTGCGCCGGGGAGCATAAGGCGCACATGGTAATATTTTTCTTTCTTGAAGTTCATAATGGCAGCGTCCCGGTCTACAAGCATTTTTAGGGTTGGGGTCTGAACGCGCCCCACGTTCAAGGTTTTTCCATACAGGCAGGAGAAAAGGCGGGTCGCGTTAATGCCGATAAGCCAGTCAGCCTTTGCCCTGCATAATGCGGAATGATAGAGAGCGTCATACCTGCGCCCGTCCTTCAGATTGTCAAAGCCGCTTTTGATGGCGTCCGTTTCCATAGAGGAAATCCAAAGACGGGTAAAGGGCTTCTTGCAGCCCGCTTGATGATAGACAAAGCGGAAAATCAATTCTCCCTCGCGTCCTGCGTCGCAGGCGTTCACGACTTCCGAAACGTCGCTGCGCTGCATGAGGTCTTTTAAGATTTTGAATTGCTTTCCCTTGTCGGCAGCTACGGTGTACTGCCATTCCTGCGGCAGAATGGGTAAGCTGTCATAGCTCCATTTCCTGTACTGTTCCCCATAGGCGGCAGCTTCCGCAAGTCCTACCAAATGCCCGATACACCAAGAGATAACATAACCGTTCCCCTCGATATATCCGTCTTTCTTCTCCCTTACGCCAAGGGCGGCGGCAACCGCCGCCCCGACGCTGGGTTTCTCACAAATCACAAGTTTCATTCTTCCTCGTCCTCCTGTTCGGTGTCTGCGCTGTCAGCTTCTTCCGGCTCGTCCTCGTCGTATTCGTCAAAATCGAACTCGTCAAGGTCGGTGCTGCCTTTCACGTTCTGTTTCGGTTTCATAAACTTAACGTAGTAGAGGGCTGCGCCGCCGCCAAGCAAGCCCACGACAAGGAAAATCAAAAGCCCGCCCATGCCGTTCTGGGGCTGCTCCTGCTCGGCGGGTGCTTCCGGCTCGGCTTCCTTGCCTGTGCAGTTATTCATGGCTGCGGAGCAGACGGGGCAGGCGGTGTTTACTTCGCCCGCCTTGCATTTCTCGGTACAGTTGCAGACAGCCGGGGGCTGCTCGGTCTGTTCCTCCCCGATAATCGCCATAAGGTCGCTTTCGTCTACTTGATTTAGGAAGTGGACGGAATTTTCGCCCTCGGCTGCCCGGTCAACGATAATGTAAAAATAGTTGCCGCCTTTGCTTTTCACGACGATAAACTGCTTATCCTCGGCAGCGTCCCCGTCGATGTCGTCCACAAGGGTCATGTTGCCCTCCGGGGTAAGGGGCTGCGGTTCGGTTTCCACGATTACGCCGCTGTCGTCGGTTTCCTCTGTCGGGGTCTGCGCGTAGGCAGTAACGGAAAAGCCGCCCACAAGGACAAGGGCGGCGCAAAGTGCGGTAATGCTTGCAAGGATTTTATTCTTCATCTGCATTGTCCTCCTGTTCGTCATAGTCTGTGGACATAGGGGCAATGCCCGGAATACCGTTGCCGGAAAGCATAGCGGTAAGCTCCTGCGGGGTCAGACGCATAGCGCGTACAAGCTGCACGATTTCAAGGTTTTCCGCTTCGGTTTTCTGTGCTTCCAGTCCGCGCAGCTTGTTCTGATACTCCGTGATTTTCTCACGGGTCTTTTGGATTTCCTTTTCAATTCTTTCGATTTTACTCATAGCCATAATGATTTTTCTCCTTTCGATTTTCAAATGTGTTGTTGTATGTCAGTTCCAGTTCATCAGCCCGTACCCTTTGATACAGGCATAGTCAAGGGGATAGCTCTTAATCTTGCAGGCGTCGCCGGAATTGCCCTCCACGGTGTAGACGCGGTTTCCGTCCCTGCCGATAACAGCCCTACATGGTCTGCGCTGCCGTCTAAGTCCCAGTCAAAAAAGATAGCGTCACCGGGAGCAATGTTTTCATAGCCCCGCGCTCCCCATTG
>OJJU01000238.1_pt1 | contig 24247 bp, 22 predicted proteins | sample 1596141 | NCBI WGS metagenome assembly OJJU01 (sample SAMEA4350150, study PRJEB24818) | metagenome | biome: human; feature: gut; material: faeces | place: Denmark | collected 2013-09
CCCGAGCTTGTGAAAGTTTGGGCTTTGTTGTAAATAAAGCAGAAAAATTTCCAAAAGAACAAGACAAAAACTTGCAAGTAGGAGTTTTTGCGAAAAAGGGTGCGTCATGGACTTATGACACACCCTCTTGCTTTTGAGGATCGGAAAATAGGTGCCGCGAAATCTATAAAGAAATAACTTTACAGACCAAATGTGGTGAAAAATATCTCTTAAGGAAAGATTTTATTTCCCTTAAGGAAAAATATATTTTCCCTTAAGGAAAAAAATAAATATCCTTAAGGGAAAATTTTCAATCTCTTCTTCCCCCATTTTCCGGGAGTTTCTTCTAGATTATCTCTTTCTAGAATATTATTTACATAGACTACTTCTGCTTCAGATAGTTCAACTGAACCTTAGGAGCGCAGGCATTGCTTGTCTTCTCGGTGTATTCAGACACCTTCAATGTAGCAGTACCCTTAATGTTCTCCACATCGCTACCTACCTTGAAGAGATAGTTACCTGCATCTACCTTCCACTGGCTGTTGGCCTCATCGAAGCTGGCAAGATCGCGCTTTTCAAGTGTCATCTTCAAAGTCTGGCTCTCACCTGGATTCAGCAACTTGGTCTTGCCGAAGGTCTTGAGCTCCTTGGCTGGCTTCTCGTAAGCGCCCTTTGGAGCGGTAACATAAACCTCAGCAACTTCCTTGCCGGCAACCTTACCGGTATTCTTGATAGTTACGCTAACCTCGATATTGTTGCCTTTAGCCTTGACTGATGGCTTGCCAAACTCGAAGGTAGTATAGCTCAAACCATAACCGAAAGGATAAGCCACATTCTTCTTGAAGGTATCAAAGTAGCGATAACCTACGTAGATATCCTCCTCGTGGTTGCTATAGTCGTAACCCTTGATGTTGCCCTTGCTCCAATCCAACAGATTCTTGTAGGTGTACATATCGTAATCCTTGGCAAAGTTGGCAGTAGAAGGATGATCGGTAGCAGCGATAGGCCAGGTCATGGTCAACTTACCCGATGGATTTACCTTACCGGTCAGAATATCAGCTACAGAGTTACCGCCCTCGATACCTGGCTGCCAAGCTACGAGAATAGCATCCACACGATCTCTCCAACTGGCTGTCTCCATCACAGAACCAGAGTTGATGATGACAATCACCTTCTTACCCTTGGCATGGAAAGCATCAGATACACGGAAAATCATATCCTGCTCTATCTGACTGAGGTTGAACTCACCATTGATCTGGCGATCCATACCCTCACCTGCCTGACGACCGATGGTGATGATAGCAGCGTCTGCCTTTGGCTCCTCGCCAGCTACACAGCGCTCAGTAATCTCGATTTCATCGAGCTTTGGCTGACCCTGATCCAGGAACCACATCATCGGATTCTTGTCTGCCTTCAACTTAGCCTTGGCATACTTCACATAATTCTGATAGATTTCCGTAAGCTGAGGAGTAGTTGCCACGCCGATGTTCTTCAAACCGGTGACCATATCCACAGAATAGCCTACATTAACGGCTCCACTGCCAAGACCACCCGACATGAAGTCGTAAGAGTTGACACCGAAGAGCGCCACGGTCTTCAAGCTCTGGATAGGAAGAGCGGCATCATTCTTCAAAAGTACCATACCCTCGGTAGAACTCTGACGAGTGATGGCAGCATGAGCCTTCAAGTCTGGCTCACCACTATATTTATATCCCTTGAATCGAGGAGTCTTCACGATATATTCGAGCATACGGCGAACATTGCGGTCCACATCCTTGATATCCAGCTTGCCATTCTTTACGGCATCAACAATATCCTGCACCTGTGCTGGATAACCCGGCATCATCAGGTCGTTGCCAGCCTCAACTTCCTGTTCCAGAGGAAGGTCGGCACGCTTACCAATCCAGTCGGTCTCCACGATTCCCTTATATCCCCAGTCGTTGCGGAGAATATCGGTCAAGAGTCCCTTGTTGCCCTGGGCATAAACACCGTTAATCTTATTATAGGCAGACATGATAGTCCAAGGATTGCTCTTGCGAACCATCATCTCGAAACCTTTCAGATACAGCTCACGGAGAGCACGCTGGCTCAATCGCTCATCCACCTTGGTACGGTCAGTTTCCTGAGAGTTCACGGCAAAGTGCTTGGCACTCACGCCCACGCCTTGACTCTGTACACCCTGTACAAAGGCGGTTCCGATAAGACCCGTTACGATTGGATCTTCTGAATAATACTCAAAGTTACGGCCGCAGAGCGGATTGCGATGCAGGTTCATACCCGGTCCGAGCACAACATCACAGCCATACTCCAGGGTTTCGTTACCGATAGCCTCACCCACCTTGCGCACCAGGTCGGTGTTCCAGGTAGAAGCCAGACAGGTTCCGATAGGGAAACCGGTAGCAAAGTAGCTACGGCTGTCACCTTCGCGATGAGCATCGATATGAACACCGGCAGGACCATCACACTGAACGGTAGTAGGAATGCCGAGACGAGGGATGGCTACAGTAGTACCCGCAGCACCCGGCACGAACTTCTTCTGATGTCCGAGCATAGCACCGCTGCCCACGAATCCATCGTTACCACCGCCCACCAGCATCTGGGCTTTTTCTTCCAAGGTCATCGCCTTGATTACTTCGTCGATGTTGTTGGCATTCAATTTTGGTGCAGATTGCGCCATCATTGTAGTTGCCATTGCTCCTGCCGCAACGGTAAGAGCCAATTTCTTGTAGTTCATCATTTTGTCGTTTATTTAGTTAGTTATTACTTTTCTGTTCTTTTAGTCGTTTCGTCAGGCTTGTGCAGCCCCAAAGGTTACTGCATTTCTTCAAAAACTTGCTGCAAATATAATAAAATAAGGTGGAAACACCAAGCATTTCCACCTTTTTTTCTTGAATTCAACAAGATTATTCCCGGATTTAACAAAAGATATAGTAAGAGAATAACAAACTATACATACCCCTAACCTAAGGCTAGTCCTGATATTTAATCTGGAAGTAATCAAAAACAAAACATTCCTTCCATTTCAATCTTTCGCAAGTTTCATCAAAAAGAAGAAAAAATACTAGAAAACCTTGTAGGAATCAAACAATTATCGTATCTTTGCTGAATTATCCAAAAGCTGGGTACTAGAGTAAGGACATTTAAATAACGAAAGGTATGGAGCAGAGAAAATCTTCCATCGAAATCTATCGTTCCCCAGAGGGAAACATAGAGCTGAATGTAAAATTAGAAAATGATACCGTTTGGCTTACACAAAGCCAAATGGCAGAGTTGTTTGGCCGTGACAGAACTGTGATTTCACGACATGTCAATAACTGTTTTAAAGAAGGTGAACTCGACCCAAATATCACATGTGCAAAATTTGCACATATGGGTATTGACGGAGACCAAACCTACGAAACAACAATGTATAACCTAGATGTCATTATCTCCGTAGGCTATCGTGTAAAGTCAATCAATGGCACCAGATTCCGTCAATGGGCTAATTCCATCTTGAAGCAATACATTATCAAGGGCTATGCCATCAACCAGAAACGCCTAGACAATTACAACGAACTGAAAGAAGTGGTTCGTTTGATGTCACGTGCGATTACATTGCAAGATCAAGTGTCCGAGGGCGAATATAACGGACTGTTCAATGTCATCAGCGACTATGTTTATGCCCTGGATACTCTCGACAAATATGATTATCAGACATTACTCATAGACAAGACGACTCAAGCCGAACCGTTCCATGCCACCTACGAAAATGCAATGGAAGCCATCAATGCTTTGAAAGAAAAGTTTGGAGGCAGTAAATGGTTTGCCAATGAGAAGGATGATTCATTCAAGAGCAGCATAGGTCAGATTTACCAAACCTTCGGTGGTGAAGAACTCTACGCTTCGGTAGAAGAAAAAGCAGCCATGCTGCTCTACCTTGTCGTAAAGAACCATTCATTCAGCGATGGCAACAAGAGAATTGCGGCCATGCTTTTTCTTTGGTTTATGGAGAAGAATGGCATTCTGTATGCAGAAAATGGACATAAGAGAATTGCCGACAACACACTCGTTGCCCTGACACTGATGATTGCAGAAAGCAGAACTGAGGAAAAAGATGTTATGGTAAAAGTGGTAGTCAACTTGATTAATAAAGACAATCAATAGAATTGCCATTAAAAAACCGCACAACAGCTGTTCTACGCATGCACAACAGCTGAAAGACAAGCGCACAACAGCTGATGTGCGACCGCATATCAACTGTTGTGCGCTTCGAGATACTTACTGTTCCAACAACTTCTATTGTATCTCCGAACAACTTCAGTTACTTCTTTCAGATACTTATGACGCATTCTTCAAACGCCAATAACGCTTGAGAAAAGGCATTCAAAGCATTGCGGAAGCTTATTCAAATCATTGTAGAAATCTACTTCGCTGTATCCTTTGAGCTTCGCTTATCACGGCGATAACTGCGATAATCATCCAGCGGAATCTCAATATCAGGTTCCACCAGCTCGCCCTCACGTGGCAAGGCGAACTTCTGATACTTGATGTTCAAGCCACGCTCTATCCACATACTCTCATAATAGGTCTGGATAGAGAGAATCTTACGGGTTTCCTCATCGATACCCTCCTGATGATAGAGGTCCTCGGTGCGGAAGAGCACAGGCAGATGGTTGCCATCCACCATATAAGTAGTATAGGTGAAGAGGAAGTTGGAGTCCGTCTTCAGATGGATGATACCGCCATCCACGAGGAAGTGGCGATAACGGTTCATGAAGTAAGTAGATGTAAGACGCTTGCGAGGGTTCTTCATCTGCGGGTCAGAGAAGGTGAGCCAGATTTCCTGCACCTCATCCTCGGCAAAGAAGCGGTCGATAATCTCGATGTTGGTACGGAGGAAAGCCACGTTCTTCTGTCCTTCCTCTATCGCCTTCTTGGCACCGGTCCACATTCGTGCACCCTTGATATCCACACCGATGAAGTTCATCTCTGGATAGAGCTTGGCAAGTTCCACGGTATATTCACCCTTGCCGCATCCCAACTCCAGCACGATAGGGTTATCATTGTGGAAATACATCTCACGCCACTTGCCCTTCATATCGAAAGGCACGTCATCTACAACACTATATGGATACTGGAACACGTTCTCGAAACGCTCCATATCCGCAAACTTAGCTAATTTTCCTTTGCTCATTGATTCTTTTTTCTTCGTTTGGGTGCAAAGGTAATCATTTACCTATAATTATACAAATCATATCATGGAATTTGTATAATATTAACGGAAAAAGTTTATTCCGCCTGAATACCGAAGTACTCGTTGAGTTCGGCGATGGCAGCGCCATCAGCATTCGGAAGATCCTTCACCAACTTGCCTTTCTCCAGCAGGAGGATGCGGGAGGAGATGTCGGCAACGAAGTTGAGGTTGTGGCTGGAGATGATGACCGTGGTGCCCTGCTCCTTACAGATGCGCTGAATCATGTGGGCGATAGTCATCTGAGAAGATGGGTCGAGATAGTTGAACGGCTCATCTAGGAGAAGGACCTTCGGATTAATAATCATCGCTCCGATAATGCCAATCTTCTGGCGGTTGCCCTGAGAGAAATCACGGAGATACTTCTTGGTTCCCATGATTTCATCGTGCATAAAGCCCTCAAACTGAGCCAATCGTTCCTGCAGGGTTTCATCGTCAATGTGATAAACATCAGCGATGAAATCGAAGTATTCCTCAGGGGTGAGGAAGTCGATGAGGAATCTGCCGTCGATGTAACTGCCGGTATATTCCTTCCAGGTTTCACTCTCGTTCACCTTCTGTCCATTGCTTTCCACGAAACCATCATCTGCCTGAATCAGGTCGAGAATCAGGCGGAGCAAGGTGGTCTTGCCCGCACCATTATTACCTACGAGTCCTATCAGCTCGCCCTTTGCAACACCCAGATTATCAATATCGAGTACGGTATTGCCATTATATATCTTTTTGAGATTCTGAATCTTGATCATTTTACTTTGAACTTTGAATTTTGAACTTTGAACTTTATGATTACCTTGAACTTTGAGCTTTGAGCATTGAACTTTATGATTAGTAAAGCTATTGAATACTTCACTCTTCGTTCTTCACTCTTCACTTAATTCTCCTAGCTTTCCATGAACTTCTCCATGCGCTTATACTTGTTCTTCTCGAAGATGGCAGCTATCTTGGCGATGAACCATTTATGGATGGCGATGCTGATGACTGACAGCGCTATGCAGGTGATAAACCATGCCGTCTCACCGAAGAAATAATAGATGGCACAGACACCAGCCAGCGGGAAGAGGAAGGCGATGGCATAAAGATTAATCTTCAGATTAGCTCCCTGAATGCTGAACATGGAAGTCTGGAATATCTCCAGACGGGAAGAGAAGAGTGCCGTAGGCAGATTGAAGAGATTGATGAATACTGCCAGACAGAAACCGCTGATAAGCACCTGGATTCCTATTCCTGCCTGCAGGAAAAGGAACGGAAGGGTGAGCAACAAGGCGACAGCACTCACTACCATATAATAATAGAAGCAATTCTGCAGCATCTGCTTCACCTTTACCGGCTTGGTCATCAAACCATGGAAGAAGTTTGCCTCAATACCAAAGGTCCATTGCGACAATACCACCGATGGAAGCAGGATGGCACCCACCACATAGAGGGTAGTCATAGCCACCTTATCCCCCATTTCCTGTCCCGCTTCTGCAGGAAGCAGAGCAAAGAGATAGGCGTCGAAAAGGAAGATGGCGGTAATCATAATCACCATCGTACGGACACGCTTTGCTCTCAATGTGCCGATATATTGCAGACTGAAGAGGTTGACATGACTGAAGCCACGGAACTTGGAAACCTTCTGCTTCTGCTCGTTATAAATCTTTTCGTGATAGAGATAGGCGGTAAGTCCGGTGAATACCGCTCCTGCAAGGAAGAAGAAACCTATCCATCCCATATATACCGGGAAGAAGGAAGCCACAAACATATATCCTATCAGCACGGCAAACATTCCCATCCATCCCAATATCAAGGGCCATTTCAGAATCCACTCCGTAGCCTTGCGGTAACAGGTGATGTAGATGCCGTTGACAAAAGAGAACTCCAGGAACAGGAAAAAGCTGGCTACAGCCTCACTTGCCGGCAAGAGATAGATGAACACCGGAAGCGTAAACACCGGAAGCACATAGTTCCAGAAGCTCACGAGATTGGTAGTGAGCAGGAACTTGTTCCAGATTTTCTCAGGCACAGGGCGCGACTTCACATAATCATCCATTGCCGTAATATCCCGCTTCATCACCATCTTCATGATGATGTCAGGAATCAGCATACCGATTACGATGCCCGCACCCAATAATGCCGGCATATCTTCTCCCTTCAGTTCTCCTCCACTCTCGGTGAAGCCCTGATAGAAGCCGAAGCCTACCATCACATACAGGAAGATGATGTAGCACGCCACGAAGGCATCTCTCTTGCGGAAGTTACGGCGCTGTTGCAACCACCATAATCTTAACAGTAATTTCAACATAATTCATTCTTTTCAATGGTTTACGGGTACAAAGGTAAACAAAAAAATCAGAAAACAATAACAAATTAGAATAAATAACCTAAAAATAACATTAATCTAACATTCCCAGCCTTAAAGTATACGATATCTCGCAGTCAGCAGCACACTTCGTTGGCGAATACTATATTCTGAAATCCTTTCTGTAAGTGCCGAAGTATTAGAGCGCGAATAGTTCTTCTTGTTAAAAATATTGCTACAATCTAAAGTAAACAACCATTTTTTACAAGAAAAGCTACCACTCACTCCACACAGAACAAAAGATTTATTCTTTTCATTCAGACTATTATAATAATGAGAACAAGTAGTAGATACCGACAAGCCTTTAGGCAATAAGAAATCTACAGATGTATCATTCGTCATAGAACGCAAGGAAGCCATTGATATATTACCACTCATTTTACTTCCTGCACAATAATAAGAACTCTCGTGACTTGCTACCAACCAATTCATAATTGTTGCACTTGCATTCATCTTTACACTCCATGTATTGCTAGAATAGTTAAGTTCTTCTCCTTGCAGAAGGATAGGACTATCCACATGAGCATAATTTAACATCAATGCTATTTTCGTTTTTTTCCAATCAAACCCCTTACTGGTATTTAGTCTGAAATTCAGACGTTTTGCAACACTCTCAGTAGGTTGGCTCTCCACTTTTTCTACTACCCCATCATAAGTACTACCATAAAGTATCTTGGGTTTATTGCTATTCCATGCCAGATCCACATCCACAAAAAACATTTTAAAAATATTCTTAAAATGATAGGATACCTTATGGTTTACCCATGTACCTTCATATAAAGACGGAGTGGCATAACACGAGAGCTGCCGATAATTATTCAATATATATTGAGCATACAAGTTTTCTATTGTAGGCAACTCATTAGATAAAGAACCATGATAGGCGAAAGAATGAGAAGCATTAAGATAATAAGTTGCTACGATACTAGGCTCAAAATTAAAACACCTATAAAGCAGCTTCGTCTTATCCATTTGGTCATTCAATTGCTGATAGCGATATCCCAATGGCATATCTACATCTAAATTCAACTTGTTGATCTTATAAACTGCTCCAAGTCCCAAGCCCACCTTCATTTCGGTGAGGGCAAGTCGGTTCTTGTATCCCTCCAAAGTACTCTCCAAGTTATCATGACGAACATCACAAAAAGCTGTTGGGCTAATTTGCAAGTTACCTATCACCAATGAAGACAATATCCCCAGAAGATTCTTAGATTCTACATTTTTACTTTCCACCCATTGATTCATGTCATCCGAAGTCAGAATATCCGGAAACAGATTCCTATCAACAAAGAGATTCTGAGGTCGCTTTTCTATATTCAACTTAGACACAAAATCTACACCACGTCCTTGATGAAACTTACTTGTCAAATGAAGTTCATTGTGCAAACGATAATCCTTAATCTTACCACTTTGCAGAATATTACCTTCATTTTCGATTCGATTGGTTCCCACGAACGAAGAATAATCAAACGTCAGAGATTCCTTGACGTATTGCTTATCAGAATTCTTCACGAGTGCAAGATCCCCATATCCAATTTCCTTATGCAATTCAGCAGATATACGTTCTACTATGGAACGATAAGTGCCATCAGGCAAAAGGTTATGAATAAAAGACTGATTGTTACGTCTATCCCTATCAGACAAACCTCCAAGATTTATTCCCAGATTTACATCCTTCCCTAAGCGATAGATATTGTTAAATGTCAAGCTATTCGAACGATTAAAATAATAATATCGCTTGGCTATGCCTGGTGCAGAAGGCATTTCTATTCCAGTCAGATTGATTGTACGAGCATAGTCATCCCCGTCAAAAGAGCGTAGTTCCGCCTCCAAATCTTCTCCGATATTATTTCCTTTATACATCGCCAACAATTGAGAGTTCTTTTTAAAATATGTAGCAAGCAACTCTCCTTTCCAAAGAGCATCGTCACCATTTCCTGCTCCCAAAACACCTATCAAGTTAAAGACACCCTTCACACCTTCTTTCAATTTCAAATTAATGGAAGCGCGTTCTTCAGGGCGCAGTTTTTTAAGAGCTTTAATCTCTTGATGGTTTTCCAATACCTGAACCGTAGAGATACTATTGGGATCCACATTATTGGTAGCTATACCATATCTACCTTTCATCAAATCCAGTCCCTCAATATAAAGGTTTTTGATTGGCAATCCTTTATAGGCAATCTGACCTGTATTCAATACGGTAATACCAGGCATTCTTTTCAACACCTCAGCTATAGATTGGTCGTTTTTGTTAAGAAAAGAAGCAACATTATAATTAATGGTATCTCCACCCATATAGATTTTCTGCGCCTTCACAGTTATTTCCTTTAGTTTTTGTGTCTTTTCCTCCACGTACAACGTATGGAAAGCATCTTTATTGGATACGTTTTCCTGATATTTATTTATCGTCATGCCTGAGCAAAACAAACTGACGCTATCTGCCGATGTATGAAAAGATACAGAAAACATACCATTTTTGTCTGTCAGACTAGCTCCCAGTATCTTATACCTCTGATTCAATTGGCTAACAAAAACATTAATTCCAGAAACAGGCGAATTGGCATCTGTTTTCACGCAACCACGAAGAGTCGTGACGGCAGTTTGGGCATGCATGGTAAAAATACCTAGAAGCAACAACAATGACAGCAAAAATATGAAAAGAAATCCCCATCTCTCCAGAAGTCCCATTGGTTGCCTCAGCATATTGTTCAGTTCTTTGCTATGTCCATTTAATATCTTATTATGTTTCATACTGCGAGTTGATTTTTAATTAATGAATAATATACACCTTTTTTATCTAATAGAGTTTGATGTGTCCCTTGCTCCACCACATGTCCGCTTTTCATGACCACAATATGATCTGCGTCTTTTACCGTACTTAAACGATGAGCAATAATTACAGAAGTACGTCCTTGCAAGAAGGATTTTAAATTAGCCATAACTTCCCTTTCATTATTTGCATCCAGAGAATTTGTAGCTTCATCTAGAAATAAATAGTCAGGGTTTTTATATATAGCTCTGGCTATCAACAACCGTTGCTTTTGCCCCGAACTCAATCCCTTTCCTTCACCACCGATTTTTGTATGAAATCCTAATGGCATAGTCTCTACAAAAGAAAGGACGTTTGCCATTCTTGCTGCCAATATCAAACGTTTCTTATCTATTTCGCCAGAAGGAACAATATTACGTGCAATCGTGTCGGAATAAACAAATCCATCTTGCATTACTACTCCACATTTCTTACGCCATTCTCTAATATCATAGTCTAGAAGTGAAATACCTCCTATAGTTATTGTACCTGAATCAGGTGTATAAAAGCCTAATAACAGCTTCAATAATGTTGTTTTCCCACTTCCACTAAGACCAACTATAGCTGTTGACTTGCCTTTTTTAATTTCAAAATCTACATCTTTTAAAACTGCTTCTTCTGCAAGTTTATCATATTTAAAAGATATATGATGAACATTAATACTATCATGTGGTATTTTTGCAACTTTTTCCCCCTCACATTCATCCTTTAAATTATATATTTCATTTAAACGTCCCATACTTAATTTAGCATCTTGAAGCTTCTTCACAAAAGTAACTAATTGTTCCAATGGACTATTCAGCATACCCATCAAGAACTGTAAAGCGAGCATCATACCCAACGTCATCGTTCCATCAATAACTCTCGTCGCAACAAAAGCGGTAACACATATATTTTTCACTTGGTTCAACATGACACCACCAGACAATTGATATTGCGATAGTTTCAATCCTTCAGAAAGTACTTTGTAAATACTAACCTGAGTTTTCTCCCAATCCCATCGTTTATCATTCTCGCATCCATTGAGTTTCATGTCTTGCATACCAAATATTATTTCAAAGACATTATTTTGACTCAAAGAATTAAGAGAAAACATCCGATTGTCTATAGTAGCTCTTTTTTTCATAAAGAGCCATACCCACCCTATATACAAAGTACTACATACAGTAAAGATCAAAAAGACCATAACATTGTAATACAGGAAAACACCACTAAAAATCAGCAGATTAATTAATGAAAACAGCATCGTCAAACTCGTACCTGTAAGGAATTCCTTTATGCGCTGATGATCACTTATACGTTGCATGATATCTCCACTCATTTTTATATCAAAAAATGAGATTGGTAATTTTGTTAGTTTCAAAATAAAGTCAGAAATCATCAATATATCTACTCTAACACCAATGTAAAGCAAGATTCTATTACGAACAAGTTCTACAAAAGTTGTTCCAAATACCAAAAGAAATTGTCCCAACAATATTATCCAAACGATATAAACACTTTTGTCTTTTACACCAAAGTCTATTATCGCTTGTGTCAAGAACGGAACGAAGAGCATAAAGATTGTTCCAAGAAACATACCCAAAAGTATATTCAGCATAACATATTTGTATGGCTGTATATAAGTCCACAAAAAATTAAGCACATTTTTTTGTTTTTGTTTCTTTTCTACAAAATCATTCAATTCCTCCGTGGGTTCCAGACATAAAACAACTCCAGTATTCTCATCAATCTCCCAACATTTTTCCATCTCTGTTTCAGAATATTTAAAACGTGAGCCTACCGGGTCTGCAACATAATAATATATATGACCTCTTTTTTTTCTCACCTCATATAAAACAACAAAATGTTCTTGTCGCCAATACAAAATACAAGGCAAAGGAATATTTTCAGCTAATGTTAGGAGGTTCACCTTTACTCCCAAAGTTTTAAAGCCTATCACTTCTGCCGCCTTCTTGAGACTTAACATCGTTGTGCCATTTTGGGAATACACACACAACTGATGGATGCATTCCATGGAAAGTTTTTTCCCATAGAATGCAGCTATCATTCGCAAACATGTTGGTCCGCAATCCAAAGTACCCCTTTGAGTATACAAAGTGAATCTCTTCATTCTCACTACAATGTAATCAACCAAAATTTCTTTCCATCACTTCCTATTAGTTTACCATCACTCAAAGCAACGATATTACTCATATATTTAGGCACGACATAAGTATTCTTTATGTTCCCTGTCCAATCTAAAACTACCAGTTTACAGGATGCCTTATTTTGCTTATGCAATAAAGTCATAGACTGCTGAGTTTTATTCCACCATAGTGCATACACATAAGTTTCTGATGAAGTTACATCTTTAACTTGCATTAGATTAACGGCCCAAACATCTGCTGAAAGGGGCTTTATAGTCTTCCAATTAGGCTCTGCTAATTTTACGATATAACTTTTCCTTTCATCCAAACTTACATATTGTACAGCTGGATAAATATAAAAGCCATGGACCAAGACACGAGCACGCTTATTAAACGTTTGCTTTCCGAAATTAGTTGTCCACGCAGGATATTTCTTTGTATAAAGCAATGGTGCGACTTCTCCAACGCAAGTAGAAATAGTATCTAAAATCGATGTATAAACAGCCTGTATTCCCATATTAGGTTGCCTCCCTACAAAATAGAATTCCTTATCCGATTTACGATAAGCAAAAGGCACATTCAATGCCATAGCATAAGGAACTTTCGACTTAGCCGAAAAGACAAACTTATGCGTATTTTTCATCGTATGTTTTTCCATGTCCAAATTATAGACCAAAGGATAAGTACGGTCCATTACGCACAAATCATCAAGACTATCTTGTACAAGTATAGGATAGTCAATACCATTACTTCTTGCAGGGTCTCTGAAATATTCATATTCCATCTTAAGCGCATGAGAGGCTTCGTCAACACAATAAGTTCTCAATAGTTGAGCCCCCCAACGTTTTGGGCTTTCATAAGTAACATAAAGCTTTTTCCCTACAACTTGCATATTTACCAAAATTTTTATATTTGGCAAAGAGTCTACAGACAAAAGCGTAAACTTGATATTGCTAGCACCGAATACATCTACACTTAATAATAACATAAAAAAAAACGAGAATAAACTCCTCATACTTACTTTGTTCAATCTTACATTTTTTTTCATAATCTAAACATTTAAATTGCACATTTTTAAATCAGGTCTCATCAGTTCACAAGCCGATACAGGGGGACAGATATACCGAAATGGACACGAATGACAATTTACCAAATCCTTTCTAGTCATTCTCCAAGAATGGTTTTCTACGAATTCGGCAGATACCGCATCTAGCAATGTATATCCACTATTAACATTTCCCAATTTAGAAGAAGAACAATGCGGACGAACTTCTCCTGTACAAGAGACATCTAGAATGCCAAAGAAATTAGCATTTAACTTTTTATTTCTAAACAGATACGACATTTTTCTCGGATTATTCATTAAATCCTTCCCTGATGTCCACACCTTCTCTCTAAACATTTGTTCATTATCATCCAACCAAACAGGCAAGCACTCCATTCGTTCACCATCTTCGATGTCTGAGAAATCATATATTAGCTTTAGAGAACGTACTTCTTGCCCCATATCATTTTTTCCTTTGTTCGCATAAGTAGGCGAAAAACTATCTTTATATATAATGAACTGACAACAACTAGACAGAGACTGCACATTCTGTTTACCTAACAGGGCATAATCCTCTACATAAATATGAATTCTATACTTGAAGGAATAGTTTCTCAATAAATTCACAAAATCTTGCACATCACATTCCAAGAAATATCTATATGAGCAAATAAAGTCAATGACGGCAACACTCGATGCTATAGTTTGACTTATCAATTCTTGCAACATTTTATAATCCAAATATGCATACTTCTCCTCATAACAAGCACATGGGTATTGACGAGAAGCCATATTACGACAACGGGCCAACATTTCGTTTTCAGTAACGCAGCAGTCCAAAGACACATAAAGACCACTTAAATAATACAGTTTATTTCCTAAACGAGCATATTTATCATCCCTGTTTCGTTCCAAATCCTTTTGTAAACTCAACATTGGAAGAAGACTTATCGGCTTAATCGCATTCGACACCGTACGTACAGAGAAGAATCCCTGCCGAATAGCCTCATCTGCTGTATGTTCCAAAGAAGGCTCATAGGGTATTACCCCCAGATTCTTTGGCAAATACATTTTTACAACGATGTCATATAGTCCTTTATCATTTGAATACAAGAACTTACCATTACTGACATTATACATCAGCAACCTCTTTCCTTCCAAGAAATCCACAAAAATTTCTGGAGAAATTATCAGCCAGACAAAAAACTGTTCTCTCATACGACCTCAAAACTAGACATTATATACGAATAAGACTCAGGATATTGCAAGAGAAAAGAATACACTTCACTCTTCACCATTTTCTCCGTCTTTGAGTCCATAAAATATTTACACTTTCCTTTGGACGAGTCCATCATGCCATTATTAAACATACAGCAAAGACAGCCACGACTATCTCTACAACATCTACACACTTTTGCTACTCGCTCAAAATAAGAATTATAACTATCAGCAATTAGCTGAAAGTCTACATCTACTTTACCTTGCTTTATTGCAGGATAGCCATACCGATAGCTAATCATCTCACAAGGCATAATCCTACCAGTTACATTCACAAAGACCTTTTTGGTAAAAGGAAGACAAGTCCCTGTAGGAAATTCCTTCTCCTTAGTCCTATCAGCAAACAACAAGTCATTATAATCTTGATAAACATAAGGGGAATGTTTCAGAACATAACGAGCTATTTGCTCAAACCTCGGATGGTCTTCAAACTTAATTTTACCCAAATCCAACCCTTGTTCAAATTCTTGCACAGACTTCCATTTTTCCAAATAGATTTGTTTAAAATCCTTTTCATATTGCAAATTGACACCATCTGGATTTACCTCAGACACAGAAGGCTTTTTACCATAAGTTTGCCATATATACTCAGTTATTGCCTTAACAGAAGTTTTTTGGGTAAGTACTGAGTTAAATTGAACATTCTCTTCGAAAAATCGAGGATACTTCTCTCTTAGCTCATCTATTGCTTTGGTAATAGCAGGAAAAGCCTGCTTTCCATTATGATAAACACGACAAGAAGAACCTTTTTCATCCCCATCAAGACTAATTAACAAGTGCACACTCTTAGAAACCAAGTAATCCATATACTTTGGCAATAGGGTTGCATTAGTAGTCATCGTATAAGCAAAATGTTTTCTATAGCCTTGAAGATTCTCTTCTATGTAACTAATAACAGCCTTAATAAATGACATATTAAGCAATGGTTCTCCACCATAAAAACTAATGACTAGCGTACCTTCACCTCTATTGTCATAGCCTGCATCCCATAACTTTTTTATATAATCAAGAAAAGCTATAGCATTTTCGATAGGCATCATGCGATTATGTCTTTTCCCTTTATTATTATAAAGTTTTCCATACCCACAGTATAGGCACGACAAATTACAACACTCCGTAATCTCGAAAGTAATTTGCGGAGTATTTGCTAAATATGTCTTTATATTTTCGGCTGTTAATTTCATCATATCAATACTTTTCTAATGGTTCATATTCTTGATCTGGAATATTCTGTATAGAGGTAGAAGGTCTAGATCTACCATCTGTTCCTTTTATATACATATGTCTACCCATCTGTTCCAAAAAACGAATTGGATTTTTTCGCAAACGAGTAATAGCTTTTATTGCCTCTATTTCTGAGCTTTTTTGTTCTGCCTCATACGTATATTCATATATAGGTTGAACTGCATTCTGCATGCTGGTAATTTCCCAAATATATAAACCCGTTGATTCCTCTACTTTCATTATCAACCCTGGTAATCCATAAAATTTATATGGACCATAAGGTAATGGTACATCTACTGCATACCAGACATCATAGTCACGCCCAGCGAAATGAGTTCGAGCTAAGTTACAAGTATAGTCCAACACTACATTTGTACTATCAGAAACAAAAGTCCAATTCAATTTTGGCAACTGAGCCGTATAACAAATTGTTCCTCCATTCAAATCCATAAGATATTTTAATTTACTAACGCCCAATTTAAAATCATTGAATATTTCATAATTAAATACTGGGTGTGGTATTGAAGGAGAAGGTAATCCTTTATTATCATTGACTGTTTTCAAAGAATCGAAATAGAAAATTATTCCACTATAGTCCTTAACAAATTGTTTTCCTATTTGAACAATTCTATCATCTTCATAATAATCTTTTTGCTTATAATTCAACTTAAACTTAAGCTTATACTGCAAAACCTGAGTAGAAACATCTTTGCTTTTAGCATTATCCAATGAATTTGGCGAGGGTGGATATTGTGCAAACACAGCTATGTTCATTAGAAACAATACTGCCAACATTACAATTCTTTGCATATTCATATACATTTAAAGCGTTTAAAACAGCCATAAATTTATGGCTGTTTTTTAACGAAACAAAAAGTTCTATTTTCCAGGTGTCACAATAACATCGTCTAACCAATGATTTTGATTAGTTTGAAGACCCTCAGAATGCAAACCACCAGCATGATTAGCTGAACCATTGTCCATTGTCGAAGCTGAACTACATGCACAACCACATGTTTCACCACCAGCGAAAGAGTTCATTTCTCTCTCACTCATTGCCATTTTGGCAAGTTCACTCATTTTCTTTACCATAACCTAAAATATTTAATTGTTAATATTTACCGATTTAAGAATAGAATTCCATTTTCGGCTGTTATAATTCAAAATTTCCTCTGTATGCCGTACCATCATCTAGAACTACTTCTATACTATACTGAGCATTCCCTAAATGAGACAAGTCTAGAACAACCTGATTTTTCCCACTTACTTGCAACGTATCACACAATACATTAGTATTATCTGCATCATAAACAAAAATATGAGCAGCACCTACATATCTATTAACGCCCAACTCTATTTCGTGGTCATTAAGGTCTGCAACCAATACTGGCGAAGAGGTTCTAGAACCACCATGTTGTTTGACTGTACTTTTTTTCAGTATAATCGGTAATGCCAAAGATGGCAAAGATACCATAAACATAAATATTATGCACACTAGTACTCTTATTTTTTTCATATCTCTTTTATGTTTAATTATTCGGTTGCAAAATTAGTAAGTTTTTCAACTACTTCAAAGTAATTTGGGTCTAAACTTTAAAACGCTTCAAATTTTTTACAATAATCTAATTATCAGATATTTACATTTACCCCCCCTCAGCTTTTTGGTCTAAAATTACATCAGAACGTTTCCATATATTCCCTTAAAGAGATGTTTTGACCATTAATTCCTACTTTTTCCTTGTACAAAAAGAGCTTTTGTTTGACAGCTTTTTCTGTAATACTATAAAGAGAGGCTAGGACTTTTTGTGGCATCTTTAAGCGCAATAACATCATCAGGTGCAAATCACCTTCTGATAGATTCGGAAATCTAGTCTTCAACCTTGTAACAAACATATTCTCTGTACTGTCCAAGAAAGCAGCAATCTCTTTCCAATCCTTTTCGGTCAAGACAACATGCTTGCCATTTCCCGTTTTTATAGAATTCAATTTCTCTACAGCCGTAACCAACTTCATTAGATAACTACGCATGATGGAAAGTTGCACCTCCTTGCGAGATAATTCTTTTTGATGATACTGCTCCGATAGATTTTTCTCAATCATTGCCAATTCATGCTCATGCCTAACTTTCATTTCAGCTTGTCTCTTCTCAAAAATAATTTCCTTCTGAGCCTTACTCCTCGAATTTTTATATACATAAAGAAGAAAAACTATCACTAAGAGAGCCAGAATGATAACCAATAACAGCAAATAGCTTTGCATTTCAGCTCTTCCCTTAAGCTCCGACTTTTGTTTTTCCTTTTTCAAAACAGAAGAGTAATAGTCTGCTTTTCCTTTCACAGCCTCAGCATACATATTTTCTATACAAGAATAGGCAGAATCCATATACATTTTAGACTTTTCATAATCTTGCATTTTTATAGAAGCTTGACTGCAAATCTGAAAACATACATACTTTTCTGTACTAAGAGTTGGCTTTAAACTTTCAAGTAAAGCTAAGCACTGGCGTACAGAATCTACCTCTCGATAAGCATCAGCAAGCATCAATCTACAAGACATGTTTTTTATCGGTTGTAAATCATATGTCTTTTTAGCATAAAACAAACAGCTGTCTTTATATCCCAAATACAAATAGGAATTAGCTAAATCTTGATAAACATCTGCCAACACCACAGAATCTTTCAAGACCAAGGCGGTCGGTTGACTTATTGGTCTTCAACAACTCAGCCCTCAACTTTTCACACTCGGAACGAAGTTTCGTAACCTCCTCGAAATTCGCTTTGATATTAAATTCTAACTGTGCCATCCTTATATGATTTTATTGGCAAAATTAGCTAATAATCAAAGGAATAACGAAAGAATAAAGGTGTGCTATTTCACAAAAAATTTAAGTGCAAAGAATAATGTCTAGATACAAAAAAGCCTTCCACATTCACATGCAGAAGGCTCGGTTGTTTACTTATTTTTCTTCTATATATAAAGACCGTCAAATCACGACAGCCTGTAATTCTTTTGAAATTCCATGTAAGCAATCAAGAATTTGCTGCTTACGTTTTTTGCTAGGCTCATGGATTCCCATTGCATACTGACGCATCAGAGAAGCATTAATGCCAGCTTTCTTTGCGACACCATTTATATTCAGATATGAAAAATAATCGAAGAAAGAACCTATATCATACCGGAACTCAAACACCAATTCAGGCATTTGCTTTCCCTCTTCTTCAAGAAGCTCTTTAATCTCTTCCTTTGCTACAAAAATATCATCCATCGCTTGTTTTGCAGAGTTGCCAAATCCGACTAGATGGAAGTCTGGAAATTTATCCACCATATAGCAAGAAAAATTCTTTTCTTCTTTACACTTTTCTACTTGTATAATTACCTTTGTTGCCATAATTCCGATTCTAAACTTTAAAAAGAGGTCTTAAACTCATATCAACTTCTTGCTATATAAGCGAAAAATTGCTGGGCTTAAAGCCCAAGCAATCTTTCAAGAATACTGTCGTAAGTCTTTCGAGAAACTTCACGACTGCCGTGCCGTGGCACTGGACATTTAAGTTTTGTTGTTGGACTAAACCAAATGTCGTGATTACCACCATGCCGAACCACATAGCAACCTGCTTGGGTCAGCTTTCTCACTAATTGACTAGTCTTCATCATATATAATAGAAGAAATTAATAAATAAGTAAAAGACCTCTTTTGTCCTTAAGACAATGCAAAGATATAACTTTTTTGTTATATATGCAAATCAAAGGATAACTTTTTTGTTATATTAACCACAATTAACAAAAAGAGCCACCCCAAAGGATGGCTCTCCATACTGTACTATACTTTACTATACCATACTGCACTTTACCCTACTACACTAGACTTCACCGCACTCCACTACACTTCACACCACTTTTCTGTTGTACACTGCACTTCATTTAATGACTTCTAGCTTATAAAGCTATTGCCTTATGTATAAACGTAGCTACCAATATCGCTAATGTAGAGAATGCAATATGGAAGCTACAAAACCATTTCTGATTTCGTTTGCAAAGGTAAGCATAATTTCCGAAACAAGCAAACTGTTTAGTGTATTTCTTTATTCTTTTAAACTTTATTTTCTTTTAGAAACCTATTTTTAAAATTACACCTTATTATTATAATAAAAGTATCATTTCAAATAAACCCAATTTGTTGAAATGTTACTAAACGTATAACTTTGCTTTTTTGCCTTTTGCGGTTCTTTGTCAAAGTCAGCCGTAACAAACAAATGCGTTCCGTATAATTCCATATTCATTGCTTTTGTTCTCTCATCGCCCTTATCTTCTTCCAATGGGGAAACTTTAGCCAATTCGCTATCAAAAGCATAAAGTTTAAAGAATAAGTCTCCTTTCTGTTTAGAATATTGCACCAATGCGCCATAAGGCTTTTTCACAAGAACAATAGCATTATTCAACTCCCTGTATTCATTACTACAGGTTTCTACGATTTTTTGCTGTTCTTCATTAGCATTTACACGCATCTTTTCCAAATGTTTTCCTAATGAGACATATACGCTATCTAAAATCTTATATGCGCCATACTTATCATAGAAGGCATATCGAAAAGAAACGGCATCCTCGAAATCGGAGCAAGGAACGATTTCGTTCTTTGTGTTCATAGCCTTTTTATTCGTTATAGCCGAGTTCCAATTGATTATAAAATCCGTTACTACGAAATCCAAAGAATATATTAATCTGTTGCTATTGAAGCGATAATCAGACAACGCCTTCTTGTAATTAGCCATTTTTTCAGCCTTAACTTGGTTGGAATGGTACACGTAGCCACCAATTCCGCCACCTATCACAACGATAGCTACGATGATGGCAATTATCACTTTCTTCTTCATAATCACATTTATTTAATTATTGAACCTTGTGAGGAACACCCCACGTTACTTAACACTTTCCAACTTATCCAACACGACCCTAGCCTCAGCGATGGACGATGCGGAATACAACTCACCACCTTGTTTTATTAGGGCGATGAAATCACTAATAGCATCTTCTTTGTTCTGCTTATCAAACAATTCTGCTACAGGACAGCCTATAGCGTTTGCTATTTTTTCGATAGTTGATATACGCAAGTCGTTTTTCTCGCTAAGTAAACGAGAAACCGAAACTCTATTCATACCCATCCGGTCTGCTAGGTCTTGTTGCGTTACACCATATTTATTAAGAACATCTTTAAATCTCATAATACGTAATACGTTACATTGTTATTTTCTTGCAAAGATAAGAATAATCTTTGAAATGTAGCATATATACGTAAAAGTATTAACGTAGTTTAAAGAATAGTACGTTACAAATGAATATTTGTTAATTAACCTAAATACGTTACATTTTCTTTCTAAAATATTTGGCAGTGTAACGTAAATATGTTACCTTTGCATCGTGATTAAGAAAGAAAGGTCACAATAACATTATTAATTTAGCTGAGGTTGCACCTCCGAGTCGGCACTCGTAAAACGGTATAGCAATATGACTACTTCAATGATAAGAAGAAACTTGATTCAGAAGTTCGTTATGATAGAGTTCGTAAGCAACAGGATAAACACCCAAAAGGACGTTGATAGAATGTTGAATATGATAACAACTAAGCTCAATATGAACAACGATGAGGCCAAGAGCTTCTTGCGTGAGAGCATCGGACTTGCAAAGTAAGTAATTTAAGTTTAACGTTTAAAATTGAAAGATTATGGCTACTACATTTAAGAATATGATGAGAGAAGTGATGAATATGGCTATGCAGCAGAGCAAGAGGGCATTATTACGGAACAAATGCGTTCTCAATTAGAGATGAAACGTGAACTCTTGCAGGCTCAGCAACAAGCAACAGCGGCAAGATACTTAGAGCGACATCTACAGATTTACGAGTTATCTCACACGCAAGTAAAGCCTCACTATAATTCAAGTTCAGATATATTCTATTTTTTAATGTTGCATATGGGTAACGAGCGTATGTTTCCAACGCTTTTTTCGAAAATACCAAAGATTTTTCAGGTTCCACAACTTGATAAACCTTAGACAATTTTTCCAAAGCCATGCTTTCTGTTTTCAAATCGCCTATCTTGTTTGATTTTTGGCTCGATTGCGTCAACAATGAAATTGCCTGTTCTGTACTATCATTCAACATATAGTATTTACCCATATAATAAAGACATTTTGCATAGAGCGAATCGTCCTGATGCTGCTGAAACCAATCATAAGCTATGCGAATAAGGGAATCATTATCCACATCAAGCCCTGACTTATCTTGTGCCATAGTGAAAAGCAATGAATATTCTGCCATATCTTTTGCAGAAAGATTATCACAATCCACTTTTCTTAAAAGAGCCAAGGTACTATCAGGCAGACTATCAACCATAGAATATGCAGAAACCAGAATCCTGGACCTATCGGAATGACAGGATGAAAAGACAAAAGAGATTACCAATAGCAGGCAAAAATATAGAAAACTTTTTTTCATCGGCGGAAAACATATTTTTGGTTGCAAAGGTACGAACTTTTATAGAAAAAGAGAAAAGTATATGGTCTAAATTTCAAAAATTTCATTATGAAGATTATATAGTTGAACAACAAGCACTTAGAAATAGAAAAGAAAAATATGACAGGTCTAAAACATGCTTTATAGCAATAAAAAAGCAGCACCTTCGTCCCGAAGATGCTGCCCGTTTCTAACTAACACTAACTCATGTATCAACTATTCATCAAACTATTAAAACCTAAAAATCAATTCTATTTTACCGGCAAGATGTTACCCTCCTCATCATAGAAGAGAGGAGCCACCTTTACGCTGCGAAGCCAGGTTGTATCATTTGATGGCACGCAGTCGTGATGGAAGAGATACCACTGTCCCTTGTACTCACAGATACTATGATGGGTTGTCCAACCAACAACCGGCTCCAGGATGACGCCTTTATAAGTGAACGGACCATAAGGATTATCACCTACTGCATAACAGAGATAATGAGTGTCACCAGTAGAGTAGCTGAAGTAATACTTGCCCTTATACTTGTGCATCCAGCTAGCCTCGAAGAAGCGATGAGGATCATCGGCTGGCAATACCTTACCCTCCTCGTCAACGATGACAACAGGCTTTGGCATCTCAGCAAACTGCTGTACATCATCTGTCATCATAGCTACACGGGATGGCAACGGATTCTCCTTGCCTTCTGGAAGATGCTCATCCTTCAGTGCCTTGTTGTCCTTGTACCACTGAAGCTGACCGCCCCAGATACCACCGAAATAGCAGTAAATCTTGCCATCATCATCCTTGAACACGCAAGGGTCGATGCTGTATGACTTGCGGATTGGGTCGGCATTCGGAACGAAAGGACCTTCAGGCTTATCAGCCACAGCCACACCGAGATGGAACACGCCATTATAATCCTTGGCAGAGAAGATGAGATAGTACTTGCCATCCTTCTCTACTACATCGTTGTCCCACATCTGCTTCTCAGCCCATGGCACATCCTTCACATCGAGAATCACACCATGATCGGTTACCTCACCTTCCATCACATCGTCCATAGAGAGAACATGATAGTCTTTCATCTGGAAGTGACCGCCATCATCGTCGAAGCTTTCGCCGCTGTCCCAGTCATGGGATGGGTAAACATACAGACGACCGTTAAACACATTGGCAGATGGATCTGCCATATAATCCTTTGGGAACAAATATCTTGCTTTCATTGTTATCTTATATTTAAAGAGATTGATGATATTATCTTAAGAGATTCTATTTGAAGAAATCTTATTTAAAGAGATTGACGATTTCCTTCACCACTGGCTTCACCTCGTTGTTGCGGTCGATGAGCAGTGGATAGTTGGTTCTGCCTGGGATAGGCCAGCCATTCAACCAAGAGTGACCATCGTTGACACCCCAGAAGGTAACACGACTGATGACATCCTTGTGACGCTCTACAATCTTGAAGAGATCGAGATAACGCTGGTTGAAGAGTTTCTGTGCCTTCTTGTTAAGTCCCTTCACGTATGGATTGTACTTCTTCTGAAGTTCAAACTTCTGACTGATTTCCGCACCGCCGAATCCTTCCGGATTAGGAAGCATGTTCATATCCAGCTCAGTCAGCATCACCTTGACACCTTCACCTGCAAAAGCCTCGATGCTCTTCTCATACTCAGCATAATCAGGATAATCAAAACCATTGTGGCTCTGCATACCTACAGCATC
>OJJU01000240.1_pt1 | contig 24161 bp, 10 predicted proteins | sample 1596141 | NCBI WGS metagenome assembly OJJU01 (sample SAMEA4350150, study PRJEB24818) | metagenome | biome: human; feature: gut; material: faeces | place: Denmark | collected 2013-09
ATTTCGATGTTTTCTATTTTAACAGGCCTTTTATGGAAGAAACCTTCAAGCAGTTTGCCGAAAAGATGGTTAACGAAATAAAACATCCTGTAACCGTAATTTGCTATGCTGATACTTATATGTCAAAATATCTAAAAGACAAACCAAATTGGAATAGAGTAAAACGAGGTATACTTTACAAAAAAGGTATATTATTCTATACTTTCTATCCACAGATTTATTCCATACTTAAATTCGAACCGAATAAATGAATTGAAAATAAAATTCTTAACGGATAAGTTTCAGTATAAAAAACCAGCAGTAGAAATTCTACTGCTGGTTTTTATATTTTCCCAATGCATTTATTAATTCGTCACGTAAACCGTGCCCAAAAGTTTTATAATTAATAATTTGTATTGTGTCAAAATTTGGTTTGCCATTTCCTTCTACTAAAACCCAACCATTCTTAGTCAATGTCAAATCCCAACCGACAAATCGGCTTTTTTTATATAAGCAATGTAATTGCTTAACCAAATCAATCAATTCATCCCAACGAGGAATTTGAAATCCTTTATATTTTTTCCCACTATCAGGATGTTTTTCAAAATATTCAAGATTTGTCTTAGAATATCCGTCTGAAATAACTATACCTGATTCAACATCAACAGCTGAAGCAATTCCACCCATGCTAGTATTGTCAACAATACTCCCTTTTCTTCCGGTTCTAAACAAAGCATAAATTCTTGTTAGTTCCCCATCATCAAAAGCAGAAATAAATCTAATTGTATTTACGCAAGTGTCACAAAACTCGGCAAACTCATCGCACTGGTTTATCCATTCTTCACAAATACATCCACCATATTGAAGCAAACTAAAAAAAGCCGGTTTTATTTCTTTTGAATTGGTCAATGTTATTTTTTTGACATCAATGCCCAATGATCCCATTTCATCTTTTACAATAAAGGCTTTGTTTTTTTTAGCAAAGTTCTCAAAATTAATGTAATCGTTAATGTTTTTTATTCCAACTACATCTCTATGATAATAGTCTTTTTAAATATTATATGTATCAATTTTATTCTTAATACTCATACACTCATCATAATTTCCATCAAAAGAACTTTTTACATAATCAAAATACTCTTCCCCACCAATAAAAGATTTTCTTTTTTCATCTGGAAGATTTATAAAATCATATTTAAAATATTCATCATATCTTCTTAATCGATATTTTTCTTTTGAAGCATAAATATCATCAATGATTTCGCTGATATATTGACGATTTGCATTTCGTAATTCAGGCATATAATTATCAACTGCTTTTACAATGTCAATATCACAATTTTCAAAATTATACATCATATCTCTCATCAATCAAAATCCGGTTCTAAATCATGTGGATTAGTAGTTACTTCTTCAGTTGTTGAAGATGTTGTTGTATGTTTATTTAATTTTGTAGTTGTGGTTGTAGTTGGTTCTGTAACATAATCAATAGAAGTCATCTCTCTTGTAGTTCCATCTTTAACAACTAAATATTTTTTTATTTTTGTTGAATGTTCTTTTGTAGAGACCATTTCTTTTTCATTTGTTTTATTTTTTTGTTTTTTGTTTTTATTTTTTTTTGATACTTTTTTTGTAGTTTTCATTTCTGTAATGTGTAATTCTTCTGTTTCCTGATTACTTACCGTTTCACTGACATTTGCAGTGGTATTAATATCTGTTTGTTCTTTCTCAGCATTTTTATCATTTGAACAAGAAGTATAGAACATCATAATTAAAACAACTATCGAAATTATTACTAAAGTTTTTTTCAAAATTATCACCTCATAATTTATTATACCACTCTTATATATTCTAATCAATATAAACATAAAAAAACACGGTGGATAAATCCACCGTGTCTCTTTTTAGCGTTAGAATTCAGGCTCAAGGTCACCTTCGTTACCTGATGTTGTTACAACATCAACTACTGCGAACTTTTCAAGTTCTGCTACTGGCTTTGTGTACTTCATTATAGTTTCACCTCCCATTACAAAATCTCTAGAATAATATGTAATTACTATTTAGGCTTTTTTATTGGCAATATATTGTGCTGAAGATTTTGCATAACGCATAATTGCATCACAAACATCCTTAAGGGCTTGAGTTGCCTTTGTACCAGTAATCTGTGAATAGCAATATGACTCAATACTCATTCTTCTTGTGTTAGAAATTACATTTCCATTTGCATCAAGAAGTCTTACATATACAGGAATACTTGCCTCGTTACCCTTTACACCATTATAGTAGAAGTTGAGGTACTTTCCGGATACTTGGAACATATCAGGATTGTTTTCAACTGTAAATATTTCTGGCTGTTGACCTTCCTTTGTTACTTCAACCTGCAATGTGTCAAGTGCTGGACAAGATGTGGTCTTTTTAGCCATAACAACTACGAGGTCAACTGAAGCACCCATTCTAAGGTTTGTACCAATTTGAGCCGATGGGTTATCAATCGTTACATAGTTCTTATCATCAATAGTCTTAAGAGTAATGTCTTCGGTTGTTCTATAAGCTAACTGTTCTGGAGTGATATAATCAGTCATAGGTTTCTTATTACCATTTGTAATACCATAGCCTTGCTGAATTTGAGCTTTATAGCCATACCAAATAATATCTGCTAACAATCTTCTGTAATTTGAATATGATGTTGGATAAGCAGTAGTATTATACTTATCAAGCTGTGATTTCAAATATGTGGTAATTGCATAATTATATGCATCACCCCAATAAGTCACGCCATCCTTTATACCATAGAAAGTATACGTAGCTTCCTCATTCAAAGTGTGAGGCATAATCTTATCAAAGGAGAATGTATAATATTTAACTCCCTTGCTTGTGCCTGTTCCATATTCATCTACTACTTCAGTCTTTACGCCTTCTCTAGTAGTATATGTAACTGACATATAGAAGCTATCATAATAATCACAAACATCCTTAGGAACCCATGTCTTTACAAGGATTGCTGAATCAATAGACAACTGTGTAGCCTGTCTGCAAAGTCTATCGGTGTGTGGAGCTTCCTTAGTTTCAGTTTCGCCACACTCTGTACATGTTCTTGTTTGAGTACCATTTGTACCAACCTTAGCTGTTGCATCCCACTTAGCATCACCGTTGTACTTCCACTCACCCCATGTATGAACATGAGCGTCTTCCTTCTTAGGGAGAGTTTCTGTCTTAGTTGCACCGCAACCATCGAAAGTACATGTATAAGTCTTGATACCTGTTTCGGTTGTTGTAGGTTCCTTGGTTACTACGCCTTGGTTCCACTCGTGAACAGCGCCTGTCTTAACTCTTGTGTAAGTTGCATCGGCTGCTGCCGGTGAAACAACTTCCTTATCCCAAGAATAAGTATAGTGCTTTTCATCATCATGAGTTACTGCAGGAAGAGCAGGAGCAATTACATCTGTGCCTTCTTCATACGAACCGGTTTGAAGAACTTTACCATTCTCATCATTAAATGTTATGGTATAAGAAGTACTTGTAGAACCATTATACTCGTTTTTACCCATAAAGTCAAGTTCTGCTTCTGCGCCTTCTGATTTCGGTACATATGTTTTGTACTCATCAACTTTACCGCCGTTAGCAATTGTTTCAAGATAATATGCTGTTTCCGGTGTATCAAGGGTGAATGTAATATCACCATCAGAAACAATCTTGAACATAAATGTTGCCAAAACTGCTGTATTTGTAAGCTCTTGTTTACCGGCAGTTATGATTGATGTATCAGCATAATCACTGCCTGCTTGAGCAGCAAATTTTGCATGAATAATCTTTTTGTCGGCATCAACATAAGATGTCTCACCAAGTGTGTGAGTTTTATTGTGAATAGCATCACCGCTTTGTTTGGTGATTGCTTCAAGCGGTTGAAAACCATCAATTGCGGTACTGCCATCTGTGTATTCAACAACAGCTGTACCTGAACTTACATTTTTAACATAAGCAGGTGAAATGCTGTCTGAATACTTGATAGCTACTTCGGCAGCAGCAATCTTTGAAACATTTTCAACAAGAACGCTGACTGTAAAGAAATCACCTTTATTATAGCCGGCAATCTTGCCGTTGCTGTAATCCAACTTAGTAGAATTCAATCCGGAATAATTAACGAAATCATTTATAGAAGCTCCTCTTCTCTCTACATTGTAGTTCTTTGGAGTATCTTTTTTATTCGAAACATCTCCGAATTGTAAATTAATATTTGTTCTGTTGCTGTCAGCTGCTAAAACTGTCAACGGGAAGGAACAAACAATCATCATTACTGCTAAGAGGACTGCAACTATTCTTTTAAATGATTTTTTCATTTTATATAGTATCCTCCAATTAATTTAATGTCAGTTGAGTATATACAACTGTTTTGCCTAAGAATGATTTAAATATAGCTATATCGTTTTCCTCAAACTGATGGTCGCCGTTTAAATCAGGTTTAAATTTTGAAAATAGTGCCACATCTGTTGAATTGAATTTGCCGTCCTTGTTGAAATCTACAACGCAGACACCTACATTATCAACGGTAATTTGATCGTAGTCGGCATTTTCTCTTGCAACTGTAAGTGTAGCTTCTCTGTCTACGGTATATGCTCCGCTGAAAACGAGGGTATACTCGCCGACACCGAGTCCGCTGAGAGTATAAGAACCGTCGTCCTTTGTAACTGTGCTGATTTCGGTACCCTTTACAGTTACCTTTATTCCGCTTGCCGGTACAGTAGTTGCCGCACCCGTAAGCTCGCTTGCAACAGTCACATTACCCGAAACATCAAACTCTGTAACGAGATAATAAGGAGATGCATCGGCTGTCATTGGATAAGTCTTGTAAGTGGTTTCAACACTTGTGTCAAGAACATAACAGTCGTCATAGCCGTCCTTGTATGATGCTTCGATAAAGCATAAATTTGGATTTTTGGAAAATGCAAATACATCTGCGAAATCACAAGAGGATGCGACTGTAACAGAAAGTGAGACCATTACAGTCCCGTTTTTATTGATTGTAGATGCATCATCACTTTCAGCAACTTGAAAAACAGAAAGAGTGTTATTTTCAATCTTTTGACCGCCCTTTTTCATATCAGCATGGTCATCGGCATAAGTACCGAGAACACTGATAGCTGAAATATATTCAGGGTTATAGGTTGCTGTTAACTCAACTATAGAAACCGCCTTCATACCGGAAAGGACTACATCAACATAATAGGTGCCCGCTTGGAGCCTGTTGCCGTCCACCGATTTTCCGTTTGTGTCGGTAAACACACAGGATAATTCCGGCGTTTCTTTTCCGAGGGTTCCCGCCTCGGCATTTGCGCTAATTGGTAGCGCAAACATAGAAATTATTAAAATCAAACAAACGAATGGGGTAGTTAAGAAGCTTTTTAAAGTATGTTTCATTTTATGAAACCCCCAAAGTTCTTGTTTTTTTATATGATGTCCTGCACAGAGCACGCCCCATGCAAGACATCATAGGACATAAACTAAATCGTAATTAATTTAGCGGAATTTAATTAAGTGCGGTAAAATCCGTTACTTATGAAAGTGTTGCGTAATTAACGCCCGACTTCAAAATCGACTTGAACTGGTCAACAGTGATCTTTGTGCCGATTTCTTTAGTCTTTGATGCAAGAGCAACGTCGGTTGAGTTAACCTTGCCGTCGCCGTTGTAATCGATAGCGATAATACCAATCTGAACATTTTCCTTAGCTTCGGTAAATGTTACCTTTCTTGCAATACCGTTTGTAGCCTTAACTGTTACGGTTGTTGTTTCGCCGATAGGAAGTTCGATTGTGAATTTACCGTTTGAATCTGCCCTGCCAAGTTCCTGAGAACCGTTGTAAAGGGTTGCTCTAAGACCATATGTACCTGCTGTACCTGTGCCGTCAACAGCTTCTGTGATAACACCTGTTACAGTGTAAGTTGTTACAGCCTTAGGCTCTTCAAGTGCGTTTTCTGCAATTACAAGGTTCTTCTTAGCCTCATATGTACCGGAGATATTTTCCGGTTTAGCATCTTTAGCGACCTTTACAGCCTTTGCAAGAGCATTTACATAATTTGTCCAAGTAACGTCTGAGTAAACTGTGCTGCCGCTGTTAACGAGCTTACCGTTTACAATCTTACCATACTTAGGAGTACCTGCTGTCATCATAACGACGCCGTTAGTTACTTCCTTAGTTGTTGGATTTTCATCAAATGTTGCAGTAATGTTTGCTTTTGTTGTTCCTGTAAGGTGAGCAAGCTCTGCTTCAAGCTTTTCACCTTCATAACCACGAGCAACTACACGAGCGTTGTAATCCTTATAGGATTGTACAGCTTCCTGGAGCTGTGCGGATGTTGCGGTTGTGCTATAAATATACTTGCCGTTTTCATCCATCTCACCTGTGTTAGTTACAAGTGCTTCTGCCTCTTTGGCAACCTGAACCATCTTTTCGTATGATTCAACATCATAGTTAATGCTTTCCTTACCGCTACGTTCTTCCATAAGTCCGCCTTCACCGGTAATACCTGCCATTGAAGATGTATCAATCTTTGTCAATGTCTGGTTGATATTATAAGTCATATAATCTTGGAATTGAGCATATACGCTACGATATTCGTTGCCGTCATTTGGCTTTGTAATTGTTTGGGTATTTACATAAGTATATGCCCAAGTATCGGAAGCATTTACCTTCGTACCATTTGAATTGTAATACGAATGTTCTTCCTTTGAATAATAATTGCTCATAATAGGATTGCCGTCTGCGTCCTTGCCGGATTCATACTTAGCAATCTTATTTGTTGTGCCATAATACGGATAAGTATAAGTTGTTGTATCCCAGGCTTTTTCGTATACATAATCATTTACAAGGTAGTATACATCACCTTGCTTCTCAACCTTACGGCCGAGAACGTCCTTACCGTTTGTTACATCAGAATCAGTGATAAGTTGGTTGCTGAATACAGGGAATTTGTAGTTCTCATCAAGATAGTAATAATTACCCTTCTTGTAGAACTTGCCTTCTACCTTATCTGAAACTGTTGTTGCAGGTTTGTAAGCAGGATCACCTGTTGTGCTCTTAACTGTTGATGTTGCTGCAACTGTTTCTGTTGTAGCAGAGAGTGTCTTAGCATTTTCCTCCGTAGGAGCAAGAGCAATTGTGTTAAGTACATTTGTAAATACTTCCTGAATAGCAGTGTATGTTACAGATGAATTGTTAGAACTGCTGTAATCCTTATAATCCTTTGGCTGATAAGCATTAATCTGAGCCGAAGCATTTTGATAAGCTCTCTGAAGTGTATCGGCACCGCTTGTATCTGCAACTGTAACAGATACAGGAGCACCAAGATCGATATTTGTTGTAGTTCCAGAATAGCCCTTAAGATTAATTGTATAATCTCCGGCAGCAATTGATGAAACCTGATCTTGTACCTTCATCCACTTTTTAAATTCAGCTTCTACACCCTTAAATGATACAAAGTTGATACCGTTGATAGGAGATGCTGCTGTTGCACAATCGTTAACAACTGCGTTAGGTGCAATACCTACACTCTCAACATTGCCGTTTGAATCATAGATAGGCTTAAGTGCAGCGTTTGACTCACCTTTTTTAACAGAAGCTGCAACGTGAGTTCTTGTAACAGCACCTGCGATAGGCTTACCGTTAGGCTGTGTATACTGCTTAACTTCATCAAGAGTATAACCCTTGTATACTGTTACGCCGTTAACATTTACAGCATCGCCGCATACCCATTCACCCTTCTTAAGGATGTTGCCGTCTGCATCAACTGTATCCAAACGATAGTCGTACTTGTCAACATTTGTTGCTTCAACATATTCTACACCATTGATAGTTTCTGTTGTGTATGTTGAGCGTGCCATATTGTTCTTATCTGCATCATATACGCCGTCGATATCAAACACGTTAATACCGATTGTTTCAGCCTGTGCAGGGTTTGTGCTTGAAAGAACCATCTTGTCAAGCTTAAAACCGTTTTCACCTGCCGACTGAGAACCTTCATTTGAGAATACTGTACCTGAAACTGTATCAGGGTCTGTAAGTGTACCGTACCAACCCTTATCTGATGAAAGGTTCAAGTAACAAACAGCTGTTTGGTTTGAATACTTGAGTTGCTTCTTAGGATTTGTTGTTGTACCCTTATAAATGTTATAATTAAGAGTAAACTTAACTATTTGTGATGCTTCAGGATATTTACCCTGAACTTGTACTCTTACGCTCTTTTCAGGAGCAATAATGCCCTTAGGAGCATTAACTCTGATTGAGCTTGAATCCGAAGTCAAGTCTGTTACGTCAATGAAATATCTGTCATCAACAGTAACATCGCCGTTTGCATTCTTATAGAATCTGTTAAGACCTACCGATTCGTTCTTAACTGTTACATATGTATTTGTGATATCATCACCATATGAGAAGTTTGAACGCGAAGGGTCATTTACAGAGATTGAAGCGGCACCGAACTTATGGTCTCCGAGTTGTGGAAGGAAGCCGTTTACAAAGTAGCTTACAGCCTTAACTGCAAACATAGCACCCTGCCAAGCACCGTCACCGCGAGTCTTATTTGTTACTGCGGTTACACCGCCGAATGCGCAATAAATATTGCTTATCAAAATACCAAGTACACCGTTTTCATTTGAACCGTCGCCCTTGTATCTTGCGAATACAGCCTCATTAACCAAACTATCGAAAGGAGTAGTTGTGTTCATATCGGTTGATGTAGGAATTACCTTCTTGTAAGCCTGACCCGAAACTTTTGCACCAAAGATGCTGTTTACAAGTGAAGCTACAACATCATCATAAATAAGAACATCAACGCCCTTATTCATAATAGGTTCAGCTGTAAAGATTGTAAGCAACTGCTTAACAATTGTTGTGAGGCCTCTTGTCTTTTCTGTACCGTGAGTATCAGAAATGTTGATAAGTGACTTAACTACTGTATCATAAACAAGCTCATAAGCATCGGCATGACCTGCCTTAGAAGCAGTACCGTACTGCAATGTACCGATTGTAGGCCAAATCTTGTTGGCAATTACGCTAAGGTTTTCCCAAAGTGAATTGCTCATCTTAACAAGACATGCACCGCTTTCATCAACTACACCGAGAAGAGCGGCTACGCCCTTACCGTATGTTTCCGAACTGATCTTATTATATGATGGTTCTGTGAATTTTTCTGTCGAAGCATAGTAGCAAACTACAGAATTCAAAAGGTCGAACAATGTAGTCTTGTCCGATACAGGATCTGACTTATCAAAATCCCAAACCTTGCCGTTCTTATCACGGCAAGGAACGATTGAGCTGAGGAGATAACCTACTGCATCACGACACATAGGAAGAATAGCGTCCTCAAACATAGACTTGTTTCCGTCGCCGTTAACATCATAAGCAGCTGCATATGAACCGCTTGCTGTTGTTACAAGCTTATCGTAATCCTTTTTAGGCTGTGAATATGAGAGGTGTTCTCTCAATGCCAAATAAGCAACGTCTTCAGCTGACTTAGCCATATCAAAGTCTTCGTTGTGAATACTCTTTGTAGCGTCAACAATCTTGATGCAGCCGACAAGGAGAGGAATCATAGCCTCTTCAAAGTTTGCTTCTGTCAAGTGTGTGCTTGATGTCTTGTCCGTAATATTATTATGATGATAGAAAGCACTGAGAATGTTTTCATCGGCAGCGTTAGCAGCATACTCAAATATCTTCATTGTGTTTGAAACAAGTGTGCTTGCAATTTCGCTGATACCAGGATTTGTGCCTGTTTCTGCCAAAACCGGACGGGTAAGGTTTGTATCAACATGATTATTTCTGCCCAAACCGATGTTTGTTGAGTTAGGGAACAAGTCCTTAACTGCTGCTACAAGACCGTTGTTAAGAGCTGCAACGATGTTTGGATAGCTTGTCTTACCGTCAACATAGTTGTCGATAAATGTTTCCAAGTTATCAAAACCTGTTTGCATGAAGTAAAGGTTGATAGGACCTGTCTGCATATTGAAGACTTTATCAGCAAGAGGGCTGTAACGAAGCTTACCGAAAAGAATGCTTTCCTTTCTGCCTTCAGCTGTAATGTAGTCATTGCTTGCTGCTACATCTCTCCAATTGTACTTAGGATTTTCAACTTCAGCTCTGTCATAATCGAAAGTAGCTTCAATCAAATCTCTGAATTCTTGAGCATCCGAGCAGTTATAATCTGCATACTTAGCTTCCAAGAACTTGTTGAACTTATCAGGTGTGTAGTTATTTTCCCAATTTGTTTGATCAATCATATTGTTTTGGCTTGCCAACCAATAATAATATACATTATCAAAGTTACCGCCGTGACCCTTGTACCAATCCATGCTGTTGTTAACACGCATTGTTCTGAGTGTCGGCTTAAGTGTTGTCTTCCAAACAATCTTGAGAGCCTTGTTTACGATATCGTAGAACTTATCGGTAGGGCTGAGGGTAAGAGTATCCTCACCGCCGTTTGCATTACCGTATCTGAAGAGGTAAATCATACCGTTACCGTTCTTATCGTATCTGAGGTTAGGGTCATAGCCGAGAGCCTCTGAAGCTTTTGCGATATTTTTATCGTTTTCGCTCAAGTTGTTATCCGAAAGATATTTTAAAATCTTTGAATAACGGGTTTTTGATGAGTCGGTAGGCTCGTATGTAACCGTACCGTCTGTATTTTCTTTTCTTTCAAGAGCATAAGTCATTTCAACAGAAATTTTGCTGATGAATTCGCTTGTAAGTTTTGTAAGAAGCTGATCATCAAAATTCCACTTTGTTCCCTTGCTGTTATCCTGAAGATAAGCTTGGAAATCGGCAACTTCGGCTTCTGTGAACCAGCTTGTCTTTGTAAGGATTGCCTGAGCAAGCATATTGTATACGAGGTTTGACTCGTATCCGTCCCACATATTGAGAAGATTACCGATAAGGCCATATACATCAACAGCACCGTTAACAAGACCTAAGCTAAGTTTGCCTTTAATGAACTGACCGATTACATTCTTATTACTTCTCTTTGATGTCTTATCATCATTAGAGTTCCAATAAATTGTTTCTGCCAATGCCATAACAATATCTTTGGCATCGTTTACTGCGCGATATGACGAGCCGCATTTTGATGTAACCACACTTGCTTCATTTGTAGATTTCAAATCTGCAATCGGATTGAGATAGAGATTTGCAACGTCGCCACCTACAAGGCCCTTATAGCTATTCAAGAGACCGTTAACCTGACCAACAAGGTTAAGTGCACCGTCAACGCTGTCAAGATAACCGTTAAGGTTAATGTTAACAACAACATAGTTAAGGTTAACCTTAATAGGAGCAATGTTTGCTTTGTTAAGAGTATCATCAACCCAATCAAGAAGAGCTTCACAAGTTTGATTATCTGTTGTTTCTGCCCATGTCATAAAGTTTGCTGCAAGTTCGTTGTCATGGCCGCTATCAGTAGATTTTGCATATACTGTAAGCACACCTGTAAAGGTGGACATTGCCATAAGCACAGCCAAAACTATTGCAACAATTTTACGCGCAAAGGTTTTAGATTTTTTCACTTTATTAAATTTCCTCCATTTATAATTACGATAATGAATCATCGACTATGTATCTGTCACTTTCTCTGACCGAATTGCAAGACTTCGCAACAGAAAGAATGGAACAAATCCCGATAACATAATTCTGTCTGCAACGATGAAACATTTCACACATTATTATTAAAGCACATTTAACAAATAAAATCAAGACTGTTAGCATATTAATAACATTGTATTAATTCGGCGAATTTTGTTAATTTTTTCGTAACATTTGCACAAACAACCCATATTCACCTTTGTGAATGTTGCAAGAATTTTTTGCAAAAACCTTGATTTTTTATTAAATAAGGTGTAGTATCCTATTGAAAAGTTCACAAATTGTTTACAATGTTTTTACATTTTGTCAAAAGATTCGCAAAGTTTTTTGAAGAAAAAATGTACATACAACAACTTGTGGATAAAAGATTGTTTGTTGCAAAATATACACAAAATCGGCTGTAAGACAAACAAAAAATGCAGTGATTTTTACCCGAAAATCGGTTGTTTGTATTATATGTTTGTTAAAATATAGTTATAATTCAGTAAAAACTTATTGACTTTGTGTTCTTAATTTGTTATAAATAATCTTGGATATTGTTCGTGCATAGGGGTATTTTGCGCCAAAACACCAAAAAAGGCGGTGCAAAATGCTTCTGTGATTCCGGTCACAGCTGTAAAGTGAGTTGCTTTACACACTTTCGCTGTGAAAATCATTAAAAGAAAAGGAGAGATGATTATGAAAAAAGCGAGCAAAAAGTTACTCAGCTTCTTCTTAGCTGTAGTAATGATTGTTACATCGTGTTCTGTCGGATTCACTGCTTTTGCAGATGAAAAAACAGGCACAACCGAAAAATATTGGAACGATGTAACAAGTGCCGACGGTGCATTTGACGCTATCGGTGAAATCGTTAACACTGCACTCCCTACTATTTTGGGAATTCAGATTAACGGTCAAACAATCGGTCAGTTACTCAAAATGAGCGACGCCGAAGTAAAGAACGCTACACTCCAAGAGGTTGTAGCAAAAGCAAGCCCGTTGTTGGGCAATGCCTTGGGTGCATCAACAAGTGTCGATGAAAAGACATTTTTGATTAAGCATTCCGCAGACACAGGCATTACAAACGACACAGATTATGCAAAATACGGCAAATATTTTGCATATCTCAAAGATGTAAACGCAAAAAGCAGTGATGTTAACTTCTATGATTTGTACACATTTTGTGAAAACAATCAGGACAGTAGCAACGCAGATGTGGCAGCGTATTGCAAAGAAACATTTCCTAAGCTTCAGGCAATGCTTAAAATTGAAAAGGCTGTGTACGATGATTATAGCCAAAAAATCGCAACAGCTGTTACAGCTATGCAGAATATTGCCAAAGTTGCAGAAGTAAAAAGTGCAATCAAAGCAGGTACTAAGTCTATTGAGGAAATCAATAACATAAATGTATCCGGTGTTACAATCGGCAGCACTACATACACCGGAACAGTTAACGATGCTAAAAACCTTCCTGAAGTAGAGGCAGGCATTAAACTTGCTCAAGAGCAAATTGCAGCAACAGGCTCAGACCTCAAGATTAACACTGTTGCCGAAGCAATCGTTTACTACTATGTATATCCTGTTAACGGCAACAATGTTCGTCTGACTAATATTACAGCGGCCGCAGCTAACTCAACACGATATGGTGTCAGCTTCCAGGGTGCATTGCTTTACATCAAGCTTGCACAAGACGGCGGCACACCGATTACCACAAAGAAGATCGGCGGCAGTGAAGACGAAAAGCTTACATTAAGCAATTATAAAGACCTTCTTAAACCGTATATTACAGACACCAAATATGTAGAAGGCGAGAACGACTATTACTACATTACAAAAGCTGTCTATGAATGTCTCGGCGATTTGCTCCCTAACGGCACATCAATGAGCATGAACAAAACCTATTACAAGCAAATGGATGCATTTGCTTCCACTTCATACGAAGCTATCAATAAGGCTATCCTTATGCAAAGCGGTATGACTGCCGAGCAGGCTGAAAAGAAAATTGCAGACACAAAATTCACTGATGATCAGCTTGCAGCTCTTTACAACAAAGTTGTAGAACTCAAGAAAAAGACTTCTGCAGTAGCCGATTTAAGAGACGGCATCAAGGCGTACATTAAATCAAGCGAATGTAAAATGTCTGACGAAGCAAAAAATTATCTCACAAGAGGTCAGGCACTCGCTAATAATGACTTTAACAATTTTGCCGACACACTCGTATCTGTTGTAGGTAAAGACGCAGTAGACTTAAACAACAAAGATGCAGTTAAAGAAGCTGCAACAAAAGTCAAAGGAGTTCAAAACTCAAAAAGTACAGCTTCCGGTTATAATCTTAAAAGATTTGTCGGATACAGACACAGCGACACATGCAGTGTAATTGAATTCTTTAATGAAATTGCTTCGGGTTATGTTACAAAATCCGAAATCGGTTCTGTTGCAAGTGGTATTATCACTAACGATACATCATCACCTTATTATGATTATATTGAAAATAATACTGATAAGGCAATCGCAGAAGGCACAAGCGACTACAAGTACAGCTATTCAAACTACATAATGCCGAGTGCAGTTGCTACCTATTATAATAAGCAACTTGCAGCAAACTCAATTGATGCGGTTAACACAGCACTTAACAATACTATCGGCGGTCTTTTGGACCCATCAACCGAAACAGGTGCAATGGTTGTTCCTATCATCAACGGCTTGATGGAATCAAAGATTACCTTGTATAAGGATGACGGTACCGGCGTTCTCAACGATTTGTGGAAGAACCTCTACAATCAACCAATGGAAACCGTATTTAACCTTCTTCCGACACTTGTAATTCTTATTGAAGAAGTTGTATTGCCAATGGTTGTTAATGCCAAGGGCGATGAAAAATATCAAGCTCTTGACGCAATTTTTGAAAATCTTGGCATAACTCTTACAAAAAAGGACAATAATAGCGGTGCAATCACAATTCAGAATACTGATATAGGTATTACGGATTCATCATTTGACCTTAACACAATCATTCCGGGTACACTTGCATATCTCACAGGTGACAAGGAAAAAGCTCTCAACTATTGCGGAACATACAGCGACTTCCTCAAGAGCAAGGGCTTTGAAAAAGTTGACGGCATAAACGGCGACACAATTATGTTCACAGGTGTTTATGCAGCCGACAAGGCTATCTACGGTCTTGACCTCAAGGCACTTCTTGCAAAGAAAATGGATGCACAACTTGCAACAGGTCTCAACGAACTTATTGTTGAAGTTGCAAACTTCGCTCTCGAAGCATCGGAAGAATACATCAACGAGTGTGCAGCTGACTCTTCACACGAAGATTACAGATACAATGCCAACACATCGGATGACGCTAAGATAACTCAAAGAGGCCTTAACAATATCGCCGTTTCACTTCCGAAACTTCTTGACAAAATCGGTCAAAAGTTCATTAAAAAGTACGGTGTAAATTCCGATTGGACTCTCCTCTATTCCGGTAAGTTCACAACTAAAGACAAGGCTTACAGAGATAAGACAGTTACACAGACTTACAATGCAGGTCTTGAAGACTTCAAAGCATTAGCTACCGAAAACAATCCTACTGCCGTTCTTGATCAATTTACAAATGCATTTATCGGCACATGGATTAACGGTCTTCTTGACTTAGTTAATGACACGATTTCAACAAACAACAAGCTTACAAACAACATTCCTCTTATTGCAGGTCTTCTTAACTCTCTCGGCGGAATCGGTGAAAAGAGCATCCTCACAGATGCACTCAACGGATTCTTCGACCTTACAAGAAAAGATGACGCATCATTTACCTTTGGTGTACAAAACAGCAAAAAAGGCTTTGTAGGTTTGTCAAATGAATCGGGTTACTACCTCATTTCAAACATCACATTTAACAAAAACGGTGAAGCAAGAGGTATCATTCCTCTTGTAAAGAATATTCAGGAATCAAACAAAAAGAATCCTAAATATTCAACATCTTCATCATCAAGCACATCAACGAGTACTTCAACAAGTACAACATCTGCTTCAAAGAAGCCTACACTTGTTAATTCATCAAAGGCTAATAAGAAGTATGATAAGAGCAAAGTATTAACAAGCAAAAACATTAAAAATGCAAATAGTTTGCTTACAAAGCTCGACAAGATTCTTGCATCTCTCCTTGATAATTCATCACTCAATGATTTCGCATTGAATTCAAATGAGAACATTCTTGCAGGTGTGCTTACAACTGCATCAAATTACATTGGTGAAAAGAATACAAACTATTTACTTACATTATTAGACGAATATCTCAAGGTATTTGATACAACCGCAAAAGACGGCAAGGTTGACGCTGACAAGGTATATTCAAACAGCAACCTCTCTAACCTCGTAACAAGCACATATCGTTTGCTCGAAAACATTATTGATTATGTATTCTACGATGCTAAGACAGGACTTATCAGAGGCGGCGACAGATATCATTCCGTAACATCGGCTATCAACGGTATCTACTCACCTGACTCTCTTGCTGTTCGTATGACTTCGGTATCGGCAGCAAATGACCTTAAGTACAAGAAGCACTGGACTGATGTCAAGAGTGTAAACTTCGGCGTTTCAAGCGGTGATAAGTCAGAATTTTACAGTGCACTCGGTGATGCACTTTCACCTATTGCAGCTGTTTTGGGTGCAGTATTTACATACACCTACACAGACTCATCACAAAAAGATAATCTCTACTCTGCTGTTGTGGCACCGGTATTTACGGCAATCGCAAAGCACACAGGTGCAGACGGTGTAATTTCGGCAGACACATGGAATTCACTCAACGGCAGTCAGCAGCTTATTCAGGGTATTCTTACTCCGCTTTCAAGCATTCTTACACAATTCTACAAGGCTCCTGCTACATTCCTTGTAAATCTTGTGAGTGCTCTCGGAGATATACTCAACGACTCATCTGTAGTAAGCATTATCAACAGCGCTCTCGGTGCAGTTAACAATGTATTCGGCGGAATTAAAATAATAATCGGTAACAGTAATTATTTGAATGCTCCGTCACTTGTTAATTATCTTGCTTCACTTATCAGCTCAAAAGTAAACATAATTGACTCAAATCTCACAATTAATGTTAAACTCCCTGAGAAAGACATTATTGTTTCTCTTATCAAAAACATCAAGATCAGCAGCATCAATATGACAGTCGGTCAGCTTGTTGCTCTCAAGACCATTGATTGGAACGCTCTTGCAAATGCAAGCACACCGGGTGAATCACTTCTCCTCATCTTCTCATATCTTGTAGATGTAGTATTGAGTTCACCTGTAATCCTCGGATTGGTTAAGACTGCGGCTCCTGAAATTGTTAAGTTGCTTGAATCACTTGACCCTGCTCAAATTCTTGCAATCATCAATGCAATCCTTGATGTAACTCAAAGTCCTACAGAAATTTATTGGACATTTAAAGAATATGCCGGCAAGATTACAAGAACATTTGTATATCCTAAGGGCATTACAGCTAAGGAAGCTGACGAGGCAGTAGAAAACCTCGACAAGCTTGTACAAAATATATTCCCTCTCCTCAAGGATTTGGGTGTACTTGATGCAGAAGACTTGCCTACAGTTGTAAACGGCTTGCTCTTCACAAATGCAAATCTTACAAAACTTACAACAACAGTTTACGGCGGTATTTACAACGCTGCAAAGAAAGCTGATGTTACAGCTCTTCTTAAATCACTCGGTCTTGACTTCTCCCCTAAGGGCGTAGCAAATATCCTTATGGATTCAAGCTACGGCAGAACATATTCTTCAGCAGCAAAGGGCTTGAAGAAGGCTAAGAGCTGGAGCAAGGTTAAGAAGCTCAACTGGGGCTTCAAGGACGGCTCTTCAAAGGCTCAAACAGGATTTGTGAATGCACTTGCAGCACTTCTTCGTCCTGTAAACGATGTACTTTCTGTATTCCTTGCAGAAGGCAAAGGTCTTGACATCAACCTTGATGCAAAATCAAAGGCTGAGCTCCTCAAGATGGTTAAGAATATCAATGTTAAGAAGTCGGAAATCGGCGGTATCAAGGATACAGACCCATACGGTTGCAAGATTTATCTTGAAATCAAGAACGGCGTTCTTGTTCTTACAGTAGACAGCAAAGCAAGCGATAAGAATTCAACATTCAAGCTTGACATCAACGGCGTTGCAGCAACAGCACTTGATGTACTTGCAGACACAAGCGTAGGCTTTGGTACAAACGGTTACGAAAATGCTGTTATCCCGCTTCTTGAAGCATTCCTTTGTGATGATGTTGTAACATATGACGAATACATTTCGGATTATGAAGACGCTAAGGATAACCTCATTATCGATGTTCTCAACCCAATCGTTGGTTTGGTTAACAAGGTTCTTGAGGCACCGGGCAGCACATTGACAGCTATCCTTCCAAACCTTGCTTACTTCATTGACAGCAACGGCTTGGCTCAGGCTGTAAGCAACTTGCTTGCTCCTATCACTTCAAAGAAGGGTGTTATCGGCATCCTCAAGAAGAACGGTATTGATGTTGATAAACTCATCAAACAAATCACCGGAAAGTCACTCGGCAAGGTTGTTACAGATGCACTCGGTGTAAATGTTAAGCTTAACCTTAAACTGACAGACCTTTCAAAGTGCAACATTCAAGACATTGTTCTTCCTCTTGTTAAGTCAATCCTTAAGAAGAACAAGATTAACATTAAGATTCCTTCATTCACATTTAAGGACATTGCTTCTCACGGTAAGATTGTTACTGCAAGCAGTGCCGCAAAGAACGCTAAGGGCAAGTACAAGAGATTGATGGTTAAGGCTGACAAGGGCGAAATGTTCGTTGCTCTTCTCAGATATGTAGGCGATGTACTTATTAAGAATGCAACAACTCTTAACAAGATGCTCGCAAGCATTGACGCTATCAAGAAAAATCAAACAATTAAAGACATCCTCAACTGTGTATTCTCTTCACTCAGAGTTGCATCAAAGGATGACATTGTAAGAGCTGTATTCTACTTCCTCACTCAAAACGGTGCTCAGGATTCATTCTTCGATTACAGCAACTTCAAGACAAAGAAGTATGACTTCTCATTCGGTAACATGGATGAAGAATTCTGCAGAAAGCTTGCTCCTATGCTTGACGGCTTGGTTGGCGGACTTCTTGCAGACAAGGGCGGTCTCCTCGGCCTTATCGGCGGTATGGCTTACAAAGATGATGTTATCAGCTCAATTGCCTGCGGCCTTTACGGTGCGGTAGACGGAGTTGACCTTGGCGATATGGGCTCACTTTCAGCTCTCCTCGCAAAGACAGGTATCGACTTCTCAACAACAAACGTTGCAAATCTTCTTACAGATAAGAGATACGGCAAGAAATTCTCTAAGGCTGCAAATGTTATCTCTAAGGCAGGCAGCTGGAAGAATGTTAAGAAAGAAGACCTCAAGTGGGGCGTTAAGGACAGAGATACATTCCTCAATGCACTCGTAGCAGTTCTTCGTCCGGTTTACGGTGTAGTTGATGTTCTCCTTAACAACGGCAACCTCAACCTCTTCAACATCGTAAGCATTCCTGGATCAAACGGATACACATCATTTATCGTTCCTCTTCTTGAGGCATTCGGTGTATACAACATCAAGACCCAGTACGATTACAGAATGGATATGGAAAAGGCATATGACGCACTTCTCCTTGACATCATCAATCCTCTTTGGGATAAGGTAGAAGATATTCTCAACGCTCCTATCGAAATGCTTGCAGACATTCTTCCAAACCTTTCACTCTTCTTTGCAAACAACGGTTTGCTTCAGTTGATTGACAATCTTTTGACTCCTGTATCAGCTCTCCTTGATGCAGTTAAGCCAATCATCAATGTAAATGTTGTACTCGATGTACTCAATGTTGATGTAAATGCCCTCCTCGGCAAGATTGGTATCAAGTCAAATGTTAAGGTTGATGTATATGACCTTAAGGCAACACTTGAACCTGTAATCGGTTCTGAAAATGTTGTATCACTTCTCAACGGCATTCTCAGCACAATCAAGATTAAGGGTCAGCCGCTCGGCATAGTTCTCCCTGAAATCGATTGGTTCCAGCTTGCAAGCCACGGTAAAGTTATTTCAACAACTTCACAGGTTGCAACATTCGGCACAAGAATTGCTGTTCAATCAGACCAGGATGAAACACTCATCGCTGTTCTCAGATACCTCATCAACACAATCAACTACAAAGATAACTACGACATAATCGTTAACCTCCTCGGCGGACTCCTTGGCGGTATGAGCGACAGTATCGCAGGCGTAGTAGACCAAGTACTCGGTATGCTTAAGGGCGATGCGGATACAGTTATCGAAAAACTTGTAGATTTACTTCAGCAAATCGCAGGCTAATAGTTAATAACTAACGGCTTACAACTGAATACTCAAAACATAAAGGTCATCCTCAATCGAGGATGGCCTTTTAATCTGTGATAAAACTCCTGAACTGTGCAAAAGAAAATTCAACCGAATTTGCCTATTCATAAAATATAATTATTTGCACTCAAACACTTGTATATTATATTAAAATTATGTATAATAAAGCCATATATACTTTTATACTCGGTGGTGAAAAAATGCTCGGAAAATATGTTAGAGTCAAGATAGAACATCCTATCGGCTCAACGGACGAAGCGGGCTACACCTATCCATTAAATTTCGGCACTGTATACAATACAGAAAATCAGGATGCGTTTGTTATGGGCATCCATCATCCCGTTCGCAATTTTGACGGCAGAGTTATTGCCATATTAAGCGACAGAAAGAAAAATCATTACATTTGGGTTGTTGCGCCGAAAAGTACCCGCTTCATAATCAATGACATCAAGGAATACATTGATGTTGAAAAAGACTTCCCTACTTACAGACTTGACTGCCTTTATGAATGCAGTTGCGGAGCAGTCGTTTTTAGGGACATAAAAGGCGAAGTGCGATACCTTTTAATCAAAAACAATCGCTCGGCTCATTGGGGCTTTCCAAAGGGTCATATCGAACCGGGAGAAACTCCCGAAGAAACCGCATACCGTGAGGTACTTGAAGAAACAGGACTTCACATTAATTTGATTGACGGATTCAGCTGTGTGTCAAAATACAAAATCCGTGACAAGATTGACAAAATGGTTACCATCTTTGTCGGCACAACGCAAGACACTTCAACCGTTATTCAAAAAGAAGAAATTGAAGATTATATTTGGCTGACCTACGACAAGGCAATGAATCTGCTTAAGTTTGAAAATGACAAAAACATTCTTTCGGGTGCATATAATTTTCTTAATGAACACAATATAATTTAAAGGTGATTTTATGCACGAGTTTGTTACAACTTTTCAAGAATTCTTAACCTCACACGGTATCCCTGATTGGCTTGTTGTTTTCATCATATCCGTCTGCCCTGTTTTGGAATGCAGACTCGGTATGTTCACGGCAATCAGCCTGCTTCAAATGAACATCTTTAAAGGCTTCATAATCAGCTTTTTAGGTAACATATTACCTATTCCGTTCATTCTGCTCCTCATAAACAAGATTTTTGAGTGGCTCAAAAAAGTTCCGGGAATAAACAAGCCGATTTACTGGCTTGAAGAAAAGACCTTGAAAAAAAGAGATAAGATTGACAAATACGGCATTTGGGGATTGCTCATTTTTGTTGCCATTCCGTTGCCGGGAACAGGTGCTTGGACAGGTTCGCTCCTTGCCTCCCTCCTCCATCTCGACAGAAAAAAGAGCTTCGGCGTAATCTGCTTGGGTGTTTTCTGTGCCGGAGTGATAATGACGGTTTTGTCAAAAGTATTTAATATGGCAGTATTTTGATGACTAAAGAACAAGATTTTATGCTTTGGTGCCTCAGGGCATATTTTGAAAACAACAAAGTAAATACCGAAATCAATGTTGACCTCAATAGCTTTTACAAGCTTTGTAACGCTCATAATTTGGCTCCTGTCGTCTTTTCTGTGATTAAAGACAATAATTCCTTAAAAGAAAACAAAACAGCTTATGAGGCTTTTAAAGACGCCTTTTACGACGGAATTGTCAACTACGATATGCAAAAGGCGGTTATTGATGAGATTGACGAACTGCTGACGGCAAACGAAATTGAACACATCTTTTTCAAAGGTGCTCAACTGAAAGAACTTTATCCCACTCCGGAACTTCGGCTTATGGGCGACATTGATGTGCTGATTAGGCTTGACGACAGACCAAAGGCAAAACAGCTTCTTGTAGGCAACGGCTTTAAACTGACCGAGGACAACGGCCCCGTTTACAACTATCACAAAGGTGATGTTTTGGTTGAATGTCACACAAAAATTGTCAGCGGTAAGGTCGGCAATGCAGATGCCGAAACCTACTTTGCGGATGCAATCAATCACGCAAATTTTGACGGATTTTGCGGTGAACTTGAACCTGAATACAATCTGCTGTATCTGCTGACCCATATTGCGCACCACTTTTGGTTTTACGGTGCAGGGGTTAAGATGATACTTGACCTGGCAGTGTTCATCAAACATTTTTCTCCCGATACTGACAGAGTTGTAAGCAAAGCGGACGAGCTTAACTTAAAACGCTTTTCGCAAATCATTTTTTCAATCTGTTATGATTGGTTCGGTGTCGGCAAAAAATACATCTATGATACCGACAGCACAAAGGAATTTTTGCTCGGCTTCGGTGCATTCGGCAATATCAACCGCAACAAGGCAGTTGTGGTTAAGCGTAAAGCAATCGAGGACGGCCACAGCAGCAATTTTATGACAAAGCTGGCTCTTCTCTTTCCGTCATACAAAAAAATGAAAAACATACCGTATGTCAAGTTCATAGACGGCAGACCGTATCTGTTGCCGTTTTGCTGGATATACAGAATTATATACAACTTTAAAAACAAAAAAGACTTTGTAAAAGAAGCAACCTTTGACCTTGCAAGTGATGAAACAAGGGCAGAGGCACAAAAGGAATTTGAATACTTTGAGGAGATAGGACTGTTATGATATTCCTTATTATTTTAATCGTATTAATCGCAATAGCCGTTGTACTGTTTGTTACATGGTTTTTGTCAACAAAGGCAGACGGCAACTGTCCGCTTTGTGCAATGAAGGCTTTTCCGCCGTCAAAAATAACCATTGACTACAAAAAGGACGAGGACTACAACGGCGGCAGCAAAACCCCGATTATGGGTTGGTCAAGCTGGAACTCACTGCGTAATCATATTGATGAGGACACTATTCTTGATATGGCAAAGGCTATGGTTGACACGGGTCTTGCCGACGCAGGATACAAATATGTCAACATTGACGACTGCTGGCAAAGCTCCATGAGAGATGAAAACGGAATGCTTCAGGGCGACCTTGAGTCTTTTCCGAGCGGTATGGCTCAGGTTGGCAGAAAAATCAATCAGCTTGGTCTTAAGATGGGTCTTTACACATCAAACGGTACCCTCACCTGTGAGGATTTGCCGGCTTCTCTCGGCAATGAAGAAATCGATGCAAAAACATTTGCTTCCTGGGGTGTAGAATTTTTCAAATATGATTTTTGCCACCACAAATATATCAGCGGTAGAACTCCGATTATCGAATATGTCGGAATCAGCCGCAAGGGTGAAAGAGAATTTGTTAAACTTACGCCCGACCGTGCAAAATACACGGGCAGAGCAAAGGCAATCAAGGTTGATGAATTGGCTACCAAAAAGGGCATTGCATTTTTAAATCACGGTGCAGGCACCGCTCAATTCAAAGTTGATGTTGCACAGGGCGGAGAATATGTTTTCACCATACACTACAAAAAACTTGCAAGCAAAAAAGAAACTTATCTTCAAATCAATGTCAACGGCAACACAAATGAAGTGTTCTTCCCGCCAAGCGTGGCATTCACTCCCGATGCAAGACTTCAAACAATCATCAAACTTTCGGCAGGCGAAAACATCATTACTCTGCAAAACCCTGTTGTCACCCGTGCCGACTCGTCATACATTCAATACAGACGAATGGGCAAAGCACTTGAGGACGCTTCGCACGCTTGGTCAATGTATTCGGGTGAACCGCAAAAACCTATCACCTATTCCCTATGCGAATGGGGCACAAATCACCCGTGGACTTGGGGTGCAAAGGCAGGCAATATGTGGCGTACAACACACGATATTATGCCAAAATGGTTCAGCATTGTTTGGATATACAACCGCACCATCAATATGTACAAAAGTGCTTCTCCGGGGCATGTAAACGACCCCGATATGCTTGAAGTCGGCAACGGCAAGCTCACTATTGAGGAAAACCGTGCTCACTTTACACTTTGGTGTATGATGGCTGCTCCGCTTGTTTTGGGCAATGATTTGAGAGAACTCCAAAACGGCTCAAAAAAGAGCGATGCCATTCTCAAAATCATTACAAACGAAAATCTTATCCGTGTTGACCAAGACACTCTTGTTAAACCGGCAAAGCGTATCGGCAAAAAAGGCAGTATTGATATTCTTGCCCGTCCGCTTTCAAACGGTGATGTTGCCATTTGCTTCTTCAACAAAGGCGGCAACAAAAAAGAGATTGAATTTGACCTTGCAACACTCAAGGATGAAAAGTATCT
>OJJU01000244.1_pt1 | contig 24034 bp, 19 predicted proteins | sample 1596141 | NCBI WGS metagenome assembly OJJU01 (sample SAMEA4350150, study PRJEB24818) | metagenome | biome: human; feature: gut; material: faeces | place: Denmark | collected 2013-09
AGTATGCCAAGAAGGGCGTGAAGAAGTTCAACCTTCTCTTCTCTCCAGAGTTCCTTCGTGAGAGCAAGGCACTCTATGATAACCTTTACCCAAGCCGCATCATCGTAGGCTATCCAAAGATTATCGAGCGCCCTGAGTTTGCAGAGGAGAACGAGGCAATTAAGTCAGTAACCAATGTCGAGATGTTGAAGGAAGCTGCCAAGACCTTCGCCGCTCTGCTCCAGGAAGGTGCCATCAAGGAGAACATCGATACTCTCTTCATGGGCATGAAGGAAGCAGAGGCTGTCAAGCTCTTCGCCAATACATATCTGGCACTCCGAGTAAGCTATTTCAATGAGTTGGATACATACGCAGAGGTAAAGGGACTCGATACCAAGGCTATCATCGATGGCGTAGGTCTTGACCCACGAATTGGCACCCATTACAACAACCCAAGCTTCGGCTATGGTGGTTATTGCTTGCCAAAGGATACCAAGCAGCTCCTGGCAAACTATGCCGATGTTCCAGAGAACCTGATAGAGGCAATCGTAGAGAGCAACCGCACCCGTAAGGACTATATCGCAGATGCCGTTCTCCAGAAGGCAGGCTATTACAGCTATGCCGATGCCAACAGTTATGATGCTAGCAAGGAACACAACTGCGTGATTGGAGTCTATCGCCTGACCATGAAGTCAAACAGCGATAATTTCCGCCAGAGTGCCATCCAGGGCATCATGAAGCGTATCAAGGCAAAGGGTGCAGAGGTAGTCATCTATGAGCCAACCTTGGAAGAGGGCAGCACCTTCTTCGGTAGTAGAGTAGAGAACAATCTCGAAGCCTTTAAGTCACAGAGCCATGCCATCATCGCTAACCGCTATGATGCTTGTCTGGATGATGTAAAGGATAAGGTATATACTAGAGATATTTTTAGAAGAGATTAGAGAAGATGGATTGATATGAGAAAACTTTCTATTCTTCATATTTCAGATTTGCATAAACCTGAAGGACTCTCCTACGAAACCTTATTGGATTCCTTATGTGATGACAGAGATCGTTGGAAAAAAGAAAGAATTGTGCCTCCTTCTTATATTGTCATAAGTGGTGACTTAATTCAAGGAGCTTACACAGATGACGAAATACAGGAACAATATGATGAAGTTTCTAAGTTCTTAAATAAGCTGGTAAATGAGTTCTTGAATGGAGACAAGTTGCGCTTGATAATGGTTCCAGGCAATCATGATATGAACAGAGCTTGCTCGTCTAAATCGATGAAAGAGTTAGTGGCACCTGCAGCTGAAGAATTGAATATTTTGAAGAAAGCGTATTGTTGCCCCCCAAAAATGATAAGATTCGATTGGAAAACAATGCATTTCTTTAGAGTGGAAAATCTTCAACAATATCAGCATCGCTTTGATTTGTACAAGCAATTTTACGATAAGTTTTATGGTGGTATAAGAATTTGTCCTAATAATTCTGTGCAAGAAGCATTTTTATATAAATTCTCAGATGAGCGTATTGCTTTTGCTGGCTTCAATAGTTGCAATCTGCTTGATGATAAAAATTTTTCTGGCGATATAGATGAAGAGGCAATTACCTCCATATCGACAGAATTAAGGAATTGTAGTAATGATGGCTATCTAATAATTGGAGTTTGGCATCATCATTACTATGGCGACCCTTATACTTTGAATTATATGAGTCGTGACGCGTTCTTACCCATGTCGGAGAAAGGCATTCGTATAGGATTGTTTGGTCATCAACATATTAGTGAAGTGACAGACGAATATGTAAGTCCAATTTACACCGATGAAGAACAGCGTAAAGTAAATACATTGTTGTTGATTAGCTCTGGTACGTTGTTTGGTGGAGAGAAACATTTGCAGCCAGGTTTTAGAAGACAATTCAATATCATAGAATTAGAGCGTCTAGGCTTGCAATCTCGAATTGATGTATCTATTAATATTAGAGAGGATAATTCTAAAAATGTGAATTCCAAAATACCATATTGGCAGAATAGGTCTATTGCTTTTTCTTCAGATAATAAGATTCACAGGCAGGTCTATGTGAAAGAGCTGTCAGTTGATTCTGTTTTGCTGCAGATTTCCAAGAGTCTTTCACAAGATAAAAACTATGAAAAAGCTTGTCTTAAGCTGGTAGATGTTGGTCTTAACGACCAAATTGTAAGAGAGATGTTTGACCAATATTTGGTTGATACATCTTATAAGTTTATTATTGATATGTTGATGAAAGTAGATGTAACTCAGAATGAGGCATTGTTGTTATTAGAATCTGTATGGAAAGAAAATAATATTGAGGCTGCCGAAAAAATACGAGATAATAAACTGATTTTAGGTTATGTATCAAAGGATACGCTTATGAAAGAGTCATATGATAAGGTTTGTTCTATTTTATCTTAAAATAATACAGTTATGACAGAATATGTTTCTTTAAAGTTCGATTCCAATCAAATGATCCGTTTGCTGGGAGTACAACTGTATGATACTCCTCTCGCCATGCTGCGAGAGAATGTTCAAAATTCTGTTGATGCCATTAGAGAAAGAAAAAAGTTAGATCCTAAAGTATTTCAACCAAGAATTAATGTGACCATATCAAACGAAATGGTGATGATAGAAGATAATGGCAAGGGAATGACTAAGGACATTATCAAGAATAATTATTGGACAGCTGGTAATAGTAGTAAAAATACAGAACAAGCCCAACAGGCAGGAGTTGTAGGGCATTTTGGTATAGGTGCTTTGGCTAATTTTGGAGTATGTTCCAAATTGGAACTTAGTACTCGTTATTTCGATTCCAATATTCGACTAAAGAGTATTGCTTATCGTGAAAAATTAAGTGGTGATGATATATCTTTGGATGAAGTTGAAGATCATAGCGATGAGATTGGAACTAAAGTCTATGTAACATTGCTTCATCCTGAGTCTATAACAGTTGAACAAACTATAGAATATCTTAGCCAGTATGTCCAATATGTGGATATACCTATTTATATTAATGATGAGTTGATAAGCCAAAAGTTTGTGAAAATTAAAGAACGAGCTTCATCTAATCTATTAAAAGGAGATTATGAAGGGGGATTTTGTAGATTTTCTTATGAGATGGTTTTCAATACCTACCAGCCAATAAATCCTGAAATATTAATAAAAGATATTGTACTTTATGGGAAGAGCGTCAAAGGTTCTGTGTATTTGAAAAATGATGGAAAAAATAACACTATTATGGGAATGTGTAATGGTTTTGGCTTGGCACGCCTAAACCTATTATCCTGGTTTAATTTTTCTGGGTTTATGGATTTTGATTTCTTGCAACCAACCGCAGGTAGAGAGGCGGTGTCAAGGGATTCAAATTCTACAGCTTTGACCTTTTTCTTGGAAATTGAAAAATTTTGGGCTGAAATAATTTCTCAGTATAATGTGTCTGATACTTATAGAGATTTTCTGTCTTACGTTGTTTATCATTATGCCGATAGTTATGTGTTGAATCTTACTGTCAACATAGCTAGTAAGGTGGACGAAAGTATTCGTTTGGGTGATATAACTAATTCTCAACAATATATATATTATGGAGGTTCAGAAGAAAGTGTAATTAAATCTTATGCGTCGTCTGAGAAAACCTTATTAAAGTTGGCAAAAGAGAATCCTCGTCGTAAGGTTCAGAAAATGTTTTTGGACTCCAAAGAGATAGCTGAGGTTGGTAATAAGATAGAAGTACTAAAAGTTTTTTCCCGTAATGAGTTAAATTTGGATGAAACTATGCTTTTAGCTGAGATTCGCAAGATAATGGAGGATGATTACATTATATCAGATTTTTCTATTAGTATGGCAGAAATCAGCATGGGGGTAATGTATCATGCGGAACCAACAGAAAAATCATTTGCAATATATTTAGCTAGGGATTGCAGTGAGGTGAAAGCCTTGACCAAAATTTATAGAGATGATATAAAGCTTTTTACCCCAATGGTAAAGGACTTTGTGCGAACATCTCTCTATAACTTATTTGCGGAATTTATACCGCGAGATAAGAAAATTAGAGCTGCTTACATCAATCGAATGTTAGCTGATAGTCGGGAGGAATATACGATTTCATACAAAGAGTATGGTGATTATCTTTCTATGTATGAAAGTATCAAGGGAAACGAGGCGGAAGTTGAAAAGCTCATGGAATACATTAGAAGAAACCGTCAAGTAAAAACAGAACAAGAGGTAGATAGCCAGCAGGTCGGGTCTGTAGAAAGTGTTGTTCAAACTGTTAATACACCATCCACGACTCCAAATATTCAGACGAATGTTTTCGATATGCCAAAGGCACAACCTCCTATTTTGGAATTGGAAAATACGACTGAGATGAAGCTGTTACGTACAACTGCAGATACCCCTATATTACATGGCAATAAGATGTTCATAGCATTGTCCGACAGTATGAATCGTTCTTTTCGTTCCTTCTTTTTGTTGGCTCATTCCACAAAGATAATTTGGAGTATGCATCGTATCATATATATTTTTTCTGATATTACGGGTACTATGTCTTTATATTATGAAATGGAACTATATAAGAAACTTCCCGAAGAGTTGACTGGAGGTGAACAGGTGATTACTACAACAATAGTGACAGATAAGAAGATTTTTGTTCCGGTAATTCCGCAATTATATAGTTATTTCGATTTGCAAAATGGACAATCTATGAAATTTCTAGTGCATTATGATAAAGTATATGATGCACAGTGATTTATGAATATGGATAAAAAAGCCATTTCATATTGCGGCAACGACGTACAGCTTTTTCTTCAGAATATTGAAGGACCGTTATTAAGCACTTAAATTAGAGTTTTATTTGAAAGGAGTATCTTTGGTTTATAATAATAATGTTAAACGATCAATATAAAACTTGTGTTTGTATAGAGAAACATCGAATTATATAATGGTATAAGCCTACCTACAGGCGGTCCCATCCCGCATAACCTGGCGCAGACCTTTGATGGTCCGCCAACCTTAGAACGTAGCGGCCCCGAGCACCGAGTAGGGCGGTTTCCCTCTTCTTCCCTGAGGGGAGAAGACCGAGATGAGAGGTGGAGCCTTCTTTAATGGTAAAGAAGGAAGGGATGATTTTAGAAAACTCTCCTTTTGGCTAAAGGGAGACGGAGGAATTCGAAAAAAACATTTCCTTTAAGGAGATTAAGAGGTAAAAGAAAAAGATTTATGACTAATTTCAACGATATCCAAATCATTATTATGGCCGGCGGCGTAGGCAGCCGCTTCTGGCCTATGTCAACCCCTGATTACCCAAAGCAGTTCATTGATGTGATGGGTGTCGGCCGTTCCCTCATTCAATTAACAGTAGATAGATTGAAGCCAATCTGTCCTGTTGAGAATATGTGGGTAGTGACAAACGAGAAATACATTCGCATTGTCAGGGAGCAAATCCCTGACATGCCAGTTGATAACATATTAGCAGAGCCAGAGGCTCGCAATACCGCTCCATGTATTGCTTATGCCTGCTGGAAGATCCAGAAGCAGCATCCTAATGCCAACATCGTTGTGACACCATCCGATGCACTGGTCATCAATACCTCGGAGTATCAGCGAGTGCTCAGCAAGGCATTGAGCTATACTTCCGATAAGAACGCCATCGTTACCCTCGGTATCAAGCCAAGCCGCCCTGAAACAGGCTATGGCTATATCGCAGCAGCAGAGCCAACATCCGTAGATGAAATCTACAAGGTTGAGGCTTTCAAGGAAAAGCCAAACCTGGAGACAGCCGAGCAATACCTTGCCGCTGGCAATTACTATTGGAATGCCGGAATCTTCGTATGGAACATTGATACCATCAGCAAGGCAATCCGTACCTTCCAGCCTCAGCTTGCCAGCATCATGGATGAGATGGCACCTTCTTTCTATACCGAACAGGAGAAAGAGGTAGTTGGCAAACTCTTCCCAACCTGCGAGAAGATAAGCATTGACTATGCCGTAATGGAGAAGTCGAAGGAAATCTATACATTGCCAGCCGAGTTTGGCTGGAGCGACTTAGGCAGCTGGGGCAGCCTCCGTACCTTGCTTCCACAGGATGAGGCTGGCAATGCCAAGGTAGGAAAGGACATCCGCTTGTATGAGTGTAAGAACTGCTTAGTTCATGCAGCCGATGAAAGCAAGGTGGTAGTTCAAGGTTTGGATGGCTATATCGTAGCCGAAAAGAATGGACAACTGCTCGTTTGCTCTTTGAAAGAGGAACAGAGAATAAAGAGCTTTTGAGTCTTGTTACGTTTTAAAATAGTAAAGTAATTGAAAGATGTCGAAAGAAGAGAAAATATCAAGTAATAAAAGAATAGCCAAAAATACAATAGCATTGTATATTCGTATGATGTTTCAAATGTTAATTGGCTTATATACATCAAGAGTTATCCTTAATGCATTAGGTGTAAATGATTTTGGAATCTATAATGTTGTAGGCAGTGTGACAGCTATGTTGTCATTTATAAATGGTTCTATGTCAAATGCAACGATGCGTTTTATAACATTTGAGGAAGGACGTGGAAACATAGAGAAGCTCAATAAGGTATTTTGCACATCTATGAATATTCATATTTGTATTGCAATACTTACGTTTGTTTTTCTAGATTCTGTTGGATTGTGGTTCTTATATAATAAAATGGTAATCTCTCCAGAACGTTTAAATGCGGCTTTTTGGGTGTTGCAATTTTCTATAGTTACTTGCGTTGTTGATATAATTAGTGTACCATATAATGCCTGTATTATAGCCCATGAGAAAATGGGGGCTTTTGCATTTATCTCAATGTTTCAACAAGTAATAACCTTGGCACTTGCTTTATTCTTACCACTTTATAGCGGAGATCGTTTAATATTGTATGCAATAATATTGATGTTTGTTCAAGTTTTGCTTCGTATTATTTATGGTCAATATTGTAAATACCATTTTTCTGAAACGAAATATTGCCGCATGTGGGACAAAAAGCTAACCAAGGAAATGGCAAAATTTGCAGGCTGGACAATGAATGGTAATATTGCATGGTTAGGATACACGCAAGGACTAAATATTTTAATTAATTTATTTAGTGGAACAGCTGTTAATGCAGCTAGAGGAATTGCATTTACTGTGCAGTCTAAAATAATGGGATTTTGTGATAATTTTCAAGTAGCAGTAAAGCCACAGATTACAAAAACATATTCTGTTGGGGAATATCAAAAGATGCATCAGCTTATTATTTCAAGTTCCAAATTTTCTTTTTATTTAATGTTGTTTCTTTCTTTACCGATTTTTATAGAAATCGAGGATATTTTGCGTCTTTGGCTGAAAATTGTACCAGAGCATACGGTCAATTTTGTTAGAATTATATTGTTATGTTCAGTTATTGATATTTTTAGAAATCCGATGAATACAGCAATTCATGCAACAGGTAAAATAAAAAAATATCAATTATGGGAAGCAACAACCTTGCTTCTGATTATACCTGTGGCTTATTTGGCTTTGTATTGTGGTCTGCCTATAGAAGCAGCTTTTTGTGTGCAGTTAATAATATTTATAGTTGTACAGATTGAGCGTGTTTTCATTGTTTGTCCTGCAATAAAAATGAGTAAGATGAAATATGTTAAAGAACTTTTGAAACCAACTTGTGTCGTTACAGTTGCAGCAATTGTACTTCCTTGCGCATTGTTGTTGATATGGCCTTTGGAACAGAATAATTGGTTGCAATTTTTTGTATACATATCATTGTCGTTTATATGCTCATTCTTCTCCATCTATTATTTAGGATTAAACATACAAGAAAAGAAAAAGGTATTGTCATTTATACAAAAAAAGTTTAGAAAAATATGAAATATTTAATAGTACAAGATTGGCTGAGTACTCATGGTAATCATGCAGGTATGAAGCACATGTGTGACTTACTTGTTGCCAAATATCCCGATGAATATAAGATGTTTGTTAAGGAATGTCCTAGAACTTGGAAGTCTCCACGAACATTTATGGAAAAAATATGCTGGCGCCTTCATGGTAAATATGCAAAAGAACACTATTTGACGAAGACGTATCCACGAGAGTATTTAGGACTTTGCAGCCCAATGTTTTCAAATTTGAAGGCTGGGGACGAGGTTTTTCTTCTGGAGTATATACTTCCTTGGGCATCTCAATATGAATTGGCATGCTATATTCGTGAAAATTACCCTAAAGTTAAGATTAATGCTTTGTCACATCTTACAGGCAAGTATTTCGATGAAATGACAGCAAACGATCCTAACTTGATCCAGAAATGGGCAAAACCTGTTGATAAGCTGTTAACGTTGGGTTCCTCACTCTCTTCATACTTTGAGAAAGCAGGTATTCCTAAAGAAAAGATAAGTACAGGTTTTCACTATGTCGATTCTGATTTTTACCAGAAACAAGAAACAATAGAAGTCCATACCCCCCTTCGTGTTATTATGATGGGAGCTTTGCAGAGAGATTATGGAATGCTTGCTGAAATAGTCAAGTGTTGTCCAGAAGTACATTGGACAATTTGTAGAGGTCGCAAGAATGTAGATGATTTGTTTCCAAAGACTCCAACTGTTGTGCTGAAAGGTTTTTTAGAGGAAGAAGAACTGCGCCATCAGATGGATATTGCTGATGTTTCCTTGAATATCATGGAAGATACAGTTGGTAGCAATGTAATAACAACGTCTATGTCTATGGGATTGGCAATGGTTGTAAGTGATGTTGGAAGCATTAGGGATTATTGTGATAAAACAAATGCATGCTTTGCCTCATTATCAAAAGATTCTTTTATCGAAATTATTCAAACATTGTCTGGCAACACTGAAAGAGTTTCGAATATGAAAATTGCTAGTTTAAAAAAAGCAAAAGCATTGAATATAAACAAACTAAATTATTGGTTTAACAATTTATGAAATTAAATATCATAAAACTATTTACAGCGAATAGCCTTTTATATTCAATTGTATTGTTCTTTGCAATATGGGATACTTTGCAATTTGACAAGCCGTCTATTCCTTTAAGTATGACTATTTATTATTCTAGTCTATTCGTTTTGTTTTGTAAAAAATGGGATTGTTTAACAAAACATTTAGGAAATACTAATAATCTAATAGGAATTATACTGTTAGGAGTAGTACTTTTAATTATAAATTATCAGAATGCACCAAGAGTTTGGACATTTTTCCGTGTATTTCTTGTTGCTTTAGTCTTAGAACAGGCATTAGAAAGGGATTTAAAGTTATCAAAAATACTTTTTTTACTTTTTGTGATTTTAAATTGTTTCATAATGCTTTATGAACGTAAGACGATGACTGTAATATTTTGGAACAGTGAAGAATATGCTCTAGGTAGAAATGATATTATAGATTTGACTATGTTTAGAAGTTCCGGTTTGACAGGACATCCGGTTCTTAGTGGATTTTTGTTGTCTATAGAATTAGCTTTTATTCAGATGTCAAAAATAAAGCAGTCATATAAATATATATTGACGGTATTATTATTCTTTGCTCTTCTTTGCGTAAATAGTAGAACAAATATCGGTATATCAGCATTAATATCGATATATTTGTTTAAGGATGCGATTTTAAGTAAAAAGAACCGTTTTATAAAAATTGCTATTATTGTCGTTCTGTTCTATTTCTTCTACGATTTGATTATTAATACAGATTTTGGAGGTCGACTTCTCAATCATGAATTCGGTAGTAACGATAGTAGTACAATGGCAAGATTTGAAGTATTTTCTTTTCTAGACTACATAGATTGGAAACTACTAATTTGGGGGGATTTTGAGGCAGTTGATTTTCTAATGACAGTAATGGGATTGGATGGTATTGAAAATGGATACATTGTTTTATTATTAAGTTATGGATTACTTCTGGGTAGTATCCTTATAATTGCATTAACTATATATCAATGGAAGGCTCTTGCTGTTTATCCAAAAGATCAGAGAATAATATTGTTTTTAATGTTCATACTTATAGCTTTCACCAATCCTCATATCGGGCATAATATTCCATGGATATTCTGGGTAGTTTCTTATTATTTGTTTAGACCTTCAATAAAAAATATAACACATGATTATAAAAACATTAAAACAAATTAAACGTAATTTTATTCCATTTTCTAAAATGCTGTTTTATAATAGTATTTGTAAGGGATGGATAGAAATGTTTGGCAAGCATGATAAGCGAATAATGAAATATCGTGTATCATTGTGTTTGATTTTTAAAAACGAAGCACCTTTCCTCAAGGAATGGCTTGACTATCATTTAACTGTTGGAGTAGATCATTTTTATCTTTATAACAATAATTCTGAGGATAATTATAAAGAGGTATTAGCTCCCTATCTTGCCGAGGGAAAAGTTACATTGATTGAGTTTCCATATCAAGCAGCACAAATGAGGGCTTATAAGGAATGTTTTGAAATGTTTCGATCTGAAAGTAAATGGATTGCTTTTTTAGATGCGGATGAATTCTTATGTCCAAAAAGTGAAACAGACATAAATTCATGGATAAAGCAGTTTGATAAATATCCAGCAGTTGTTGTGAGATGGTTGATGTTCGGTACGGGAGGCATTGTTGAACATGATAGAAATTTAGGTGTGATAGAGCAATATAAAATATGTCATTCACTATTGCATGATTACGGAAAGTGCTTTGTTAATACAAAGTATGACATTGCTGAATATAATTGGCATACGCATCATTTGACCTATATGAAATATCCAATATTAGGTAGATATATGGTTATTCCTGCTGTAAATCAGTTTAAGCATATTTTACCTATTAATTTCCCTAGTAAGTTGATGACCTGTAGAAAAGAAGAGGCTTCAATACAAATTAATCATTATTATACAAAGGCTTGGAATTTGTTTAAAGAGAAAATGAATCGAACTGATGTCTATTATAAAAAACAATATAAAACTAATATGGATAAGTTTTATAAAGTTGAGGATGGCTGTATTTCTTCGGATTTCTCGATATTACGTTTTTTAATTAGAAAAAAAATATATTTAAATGATAAATAAATCTGTTGCAAACATTTCACGTTCATTATGCTCAGGATGTATGATGTGTGGTGATATTTGTTCAAAGCATGCTATTAGTTTTCCTTTATCTGAAGGTTTTTGGTATCCTAAAGTTGATGAGGAAAAATGTGTAAATTGTGGATTATGTACAAAAAAATGTCCTGTCATAAATGTAAGCCAACTAAAGGGAAATGCACCATTAAGATGCTATGGAGCAAAAACAAAAGACGAAAAAGTAAGGTTTGATAGTACCTCTGGTGGCTTTTTTACAGAATTGGCACTAGAGTGGTTAGCTGATGAGGGCTTCTGTTGCGGTGCTGTTTATGATGATAATAATAATGTTGTACATTACATAGGAAATACTTTAGATGATATTAAAAGATTAAGACAGTCGAAATATGTTCAAAGTAATATTAGCGGACAATTCTTCAAGGTAAAGAAACTTCTTTTAAATGGAAATAAAGTTCTTTTTTGCGGAACCCCTTGCCAGGTTGAAGCTTTAAATCATTATTTAGGTAAGGAATATGAGAATTTACTAACTTTGGATTTTATATGTTTAGGTATTTGTTCACCTTTGGTCTTTTCTAAATATAAGTCTATGTTAGAAAAAAAATATAAGTCTAAAATAAGTAAAGTATGGTTTAAAAATAAAACAGAAGGTTGGAGAAGTATAGGAACTAAAGTAGTTTTTGAAAACGGAAAAGAATATTTTAGAACTGGTAATAGAGATTTGTTTATGATTTCTTTTGTTGGTGATTGTATTTCTATGAGAGAAAATTGTCAGAACTGTAAATTTAGAAGAATACCTCATAATAGTGATATAACTGTTGGAGATTTTTGGGGGATAGAAAATGTCAATTCTCAAATGGATGACAATAAGGGAATTTCTGCAGTTTTGTTGAACTCTCCTAAAGGTATATGTTGGTTTGATAAAATTAAAGATAGATTGGATTATTTTGAAACTAACATTCAATCTGTCGTTTCTGGAAATTTTTCAATATTGAAGCCCAAGCCTGCAGGAAAACATAGAAAAGATTTTCTATGCTCTTTGGATAAAATGTCATTAGAACAATCAATGCGACGCTATAGTAGCTATAGTGGCATAAATATGTTGAAAATTGAATGGAATCATTTAAAATATGTGATTAAGCAATATTTAAAAAAGTAGATTATGGGAAGAATAACATTTTTTAATGCAATAAAACGCTATATTAAAGGTATGCAGCCTATTAATATAACAGTTAATAATGTGGAATTATCTCCTAACCAAATTCTTAAAGGCAAGTGCGCTGTCGTTACTGGAGCTGGCAGCGGAATAGGTTTTGCTATAGCGAAGGTTTTTGTCAATGCTGGTGCAACGGTTGTTGGTCTAGGACGAAATTTGACGAAACTTGAAGATGCCCAAAAAAGAATAAATTCTGATCAATTTATTCCTTTAGCTTGTGATGTTTCAAATGTAGAGAAAATCCCTGAAGTTATAAAATTTGTGTGTGATAGATGTGGAAAAATAGATATTCTTGTGAATTGTGCTGGTGTCAAAAACGGGAATGATGAACGTTTTTTTGAGTTTACATCTCAAGATTTTGATGATGTAGTTAATGTCAATTTAAAGGGAACTTTTTTTTGGTGTCAGCAGATGGCTTCATATATGATAAAAAATAAAATAAAGGGTCATATACTAAATGTTATTAGCATAAAGGGATTTATAGGTGAGGGCTCTCCATATTCGGTTTCTAAGTGGGGGTGTACAGGGTTGACAAAAGGTTTAGGTCGAAAATTAGCACCTTATGGTATCGTCGTAAATGGATTAGCACCAGGTGGAACTAAGACACCTATGGCTCATTTAAAAGATGATAATATGTTGCATTTAGCAACTCCATCAATGAGACTGGCAGATCCTTTGGAAATGGCAAACATAGCCTTATTCTTGGCAAGTGACCTAGGTAACAATATAATCGGGGATGTTGTAATATCAGATGGTGGGCAAAGCCTCCAGTATGGTAATAATAGAATTTAGTATGAAATTAAATAGTATTTTCGATAAAATAATCAAGAATATAAGGTATTATTGCATCGTAAGAAAACTTGGCAGTTGTGGTCGTTGTATTAGCCTTAGTAAAAGCATTACTTTTAAAAATCCACACTATCTTTATTTGGGTAATAATATAGGGATTGGTAAAAATACTTATTTTCTACCATGTGCAGAATATGCAGGCAAAAAATATTCTCCAAAGATTACAATTGGTGACGGAACTTGGATTGGTATCAGAAATAGTTTTGCAGCTATCCATGGTATTACTATTGGAAAAAATGTATTGTTTGCAGGATATGTGCATGTAACAGATCATAGTCATGGATATGAGGACATTACACTCCCTATAGCCAAACAACCGTTGATTTCTAAGGGGCCTATATTTATAGAAGATAATTGCTGGTTGGGATTTAATAGCGAAATTCTTTCAGGAGTACATATTGGTAGAAACTCTGTAGTTGCAGCTCATGCTGTGGTTACCAAGGATGTTCCTCCGTATAGTATTGTTGCAGGCAATCCTGCACGAATTGTAAAACAATATAATTTAAAAACACGACAATGGGAAAAAGTGAAAAAAAGTACGTAGTTATATCTGGGCTAAACTTGAGAGATAACAATAGAGGAACAGCCGCTTTGGGTTATGGTTCCTTTTACTTTCTTAAAGAAAATGGTTTTCTCAGAGATAAGGATGTAGTGGTAACTTTCGGATACTATAATAATTTTTTTAAATCATCTAATACCACAGTTAAAGAAAGTGAGGTGGAATTCGAAGGATTTAAAATTAAGAATCTACGAATTCCGGTTTTAAAACTAGAAAAAAAACTGCTTGATAAGTTTGGTATAGTATTACCATTTACGCGGTTTGGGAAAATTATAAGAAATTTAAGATGGGTTGCGGCAATTAATGGAGGTGATGGCTTCTCTGATATATATAGTACTGAGACATTTATCAGTAGATTGCATGAGACAAATATTGCAATGAAATGTAATATACCTATTATCATTTTACCTCAAACAATTGGGCCATTTAAGGAAGAGTCTAATAGGGTTATTGCCAATCGTATATTGCAATATGCTACCCGAATTTATGTTCGTGATGATAAGTTCATCAAAGAATTGAATAGTATGGGGCTTAAATATGAAATGACAAAGGATTTGTCTGCATATATGAAACCACAGCCAATTGATATAGATATAGAACCAAATGCGGTTGGTCTTAATGTTAGCGGATTGGCATATAGTAACACGTTCCGAACATTGTCAGGGCAATTCGCTTCCTATCCTTATCTGATAAATGCTATCATCCGATATTTCCAGTCCCAGAATGTGCCAATATATCTGATTCCTCATTCCTATAATTATAATCATCCTGAGGAATCTAATGACGATTTAGTAGCAATTAGAGATTTGTATGCAAAATTAGAAGACACAACTAATGTTCATGTCGTTGACCGTGATATGATTTCTCCGCAAGTGAAATATGTCATTTCACAAATGTCTTTCTTCATTGGAACGCGTATGCATGCTAATTTTGCTGCCATTTATACAAAGGTTCCGTTGTTCGGTTTGGCGTATAGTTATAAATTCCAGGGTGCTTTCGAAGCAAATGGAATATATGACAGCACGGCTATGATTAATAATATTACAGAAGAAGAATGTGACGCTATAGTTGTAAAGATTTCGAATAAGTTTAAACAAACAAAATAAGATATGAATACAAAAATAATTGCATTTTATTTACCTCAATTCCATCCTTTTAAAGAGAATGATGAGTGGTGGGGAAAAGGCTTCACAGAATGGACTAATGTCGGAAAGGCAAAAAGTCTATTCCGTGGACATCAGCAGCCTAAAGTTCCTGCTGATTTAGGATATTATGATCTCAGACTTCCAGAAGTTAGAAATCAACAAGTAGAATTAGCAAAATCTGCTGGTGTTTATGGCTTTTGCTATTGGCATTATTGGTTTGGAAATGGTGTTCAATTAATGAATAGAATTATCGATGAAGTTCATTCATCCGAATCTCCAGATTTCCCCTTTTGTTTAGGTTGGGCAAACGAAAGTTGGAAAGCCAAACAATGGAATAAAGATGGATCTGGTGATAAAATTTTGGTAGAGCAGACATATCCTGATACAGCTGATTTTCGCAAACATTATGAATATGTACGTGAATTATTTAAGGATAAAAGATATATTCGCTATGAAGGTAAGCCTTTCTTTTATATCTATAAACCATTAAACTCACCTGCCATAAAGCAAATAATTTTATTGTGGAATCAGTGGATAAAGGAAGATGGAATAGCTGATGGCATATATTTTGTAGCAAATCTAGATTTTGAAAGAGATTTTGATAAAGTTTCTTCACTAGGATTTAATGCTTATTCTCCTGCAAATTTAGAGAGAATCGATAATTATTATCATAGTAAGTCTTTGTTACATAAATTATTTATTAAATTAAAGCGTAATTTTCAGATTGGTCCTACAAGAATTCCATACTCCAAGGCATGTAATCATATTTGGAACGACAATTTAGATTTTAGAGATGATTTCATCCCGTTTTTAATACCTAATTGGGATCATACTCCTAGAAGTGGGCGTCGAGGTAGAGTTTTGACAGGGTCTACTCCTGCTTTATTTGAAAAACAAGCTGAATATGTTTTAGGTGAAGTTCAAAAGAAAAAGCAAAAGTTTGTTATGCTTAAATCTTGGAATGAGTGGGCTGAAGGAAACTATATGGAACCTGATTTGGTTTGGGGACATGGTTATATTGATGCTTTGAAAAAAGCAATAGAAATAACAACAAAATAGTTTTTATACATGAAAATTTCGATTTATCCATCTTATCGAAAAGATAAGAAACAAGGAAATCCATTCATAAATAATCTATATGATTGTTTTCCTGAAGATGCCGAAATTCATTACGTTTATGGAAGAAATCAAAAAGGTTTGATAAATAACCTTTTTAGCTCAAAGATTTATATAATGAATTGGCCAGAAAATGTAATATTTGATACTTTGGGATTCATTCAGATATTTGTTTTTATAGCTTGTTTAGGAGTGCTACTTGTACGTAAGGTAAAGTTTGTGTGGTTTTTTCATAATATAGAACCACATGAAGGACATAATTTATATTCAAGATTTATTTATAAATTTATGTTGAAGCATAGTTCTTTAATTATTACTTTATCTAAAAAAGGTAGAGAATACCTTATTGGCAAAACAAATGCAACCATAAAATATTACCCTCATCCTTTTAAGTCTATAGGGGAAAAAGGTATATCTTTTAAAAAAATATATGATTTGTATATTTGGGGAAGTATTAACAAATATAAGGGAATTGTTGAATTTCTTCAAATGCTAAAAGATAAAGGTATTGATAATAAATATAGAATTCTCATTACTGGTAAATGTAAAGATCCTGTTTATGACTCTAATATCAAATCTTTATTAACTGATAATATAGTTTATGAGAATATCTATATTGACAATGATAAACTTATCCATAATATGAATTTGAGTAGATATGTTTTGTTTCCTTATCTAGATAATTCTGTATCAAGTTCAGGTGCTTTGATGGATTCATTAGAAAATTTAGTGCAAGTTATAGGTCCTAATATTGGAGCCTTTAAAGATGCTAATGAAGAAAATGTATGTTTAACTTATGATAAGTACGATGACATTATTCAAATACTAGATATGAACATAAAAGTTGATATAGATGCTATTAAGTCTTATGTTGCCAACAACCAATGGCCTCTATTTGGTCAACGGTTATATAATGACTTGTTGTCGATATCATAACTAGATAATTATTAGTAAGTTTTTGTTATCATCATTAGATATAATTTTTTATATGTATAAATATTCTATAATAATACCTCATTATAATTCTCCTGAATTATTAACACGCCTACTTAAAAGTATTCCGATGCGTAAAGATCTGGAGATTATTGTTGTGGATGATTGCAGTAGGGATGAAAACATCGAAAAATTGAAGAAACTGCGACATGAAAATCTTCATATTATTTTTTTACCAGAAAATCATGGCGCAGGATATGCAAGAAATGAAGGTCTTAAAAAAATCAATTCAGAATGGGTAACTTTTGCTGATTCTGATGACATGTTTGCAGATAATGCTTTTGATGTTCTTGATAAATATGCTAATTCTAACATCGATATGTTATGTTATTATGTTAAGGCTATTAATAATCAAACCAAACAAGAGCTGAAGAGATGTCTAAGTTCAGAATTGTCTGTTAGGGCTTTTTATGAAAGCAATACAATAAAGAATGAAAACTTGTTTAGATATAGAAACAATGTATGCTGGAATAAACTAGTAAGAACAGATTTCTTGAAAAAATACAATATCCAGTTTGAGGATTCTGAGGTGAACAATGATGTGCTATATACCCTGCGCATCGGACTTCATATAAAAAAATATCTCATTATTCCAAAAGAATTGTATATTTGGATGGAGAATAGTAACAGTATGACTAGAAAGAAAAGAAGTATAGAACGTGAGTTTAAGTTTTATCTTCAAGCTCAGAAAAGAAACGGTTTTTTTTCTCACCTTGGATTGAATTATTATCCTTTTTATCGTTCTGACTTGTTGTATTTGCTATTTTTTATTAAGAAAAGAGGAATTATGGATACAATTAGATTTTTTAAACTCAGTCATACGAAAAAGCAAGAAGTAAAAAAAGCACGAATGGCTTATTTGAGTGAGTTTGATTAAAAAACTGTTTTCGCAGGAAAATGACTTACGATATTTTTAAATAATATGCCATTGCTTTGATGGCTTTTATTAAGATAGTTTGTTGGTTTGTAGAAATAGAACTGCCTTTTGTAAAAAGGTAATTTCCGAACTAATAGTAATATTTACCAATGCACTATGTTTTACGGAAGTTTTTATTTCTATAGAAAAACATTATAGAATAGGTAATAATGTAGTCATATTTGGATAAGCCCATCAATGATAATTGTGTCATAGGTGCGTGTTATGTGATATATAATAATGTTCTATCAAACACTGTTCTTTTATAACAGGTAGGAACTGATAACGAAAGTTCTTTAAAACAAAAAAAAGAAAATTTGCAGTTCTTCTACCTGATGGTTCGATAGCGGATTATGAGTGTTTGGCTTGAACATAGTTGAAAAAATAATGCAAAAAATAATAATGCAAAATAAGAAAATAGCACTTGTAACTTGCTACTTCCAGCCTAATTATGGAAGTCAGCTTCAGGCTTTTGCCACTCAGAAGTTCTTTGATGATATTCATGTTCCTAATGAAACCATCATGATTGATGGCCTGACGGGTGAAATCAACAAGGCAAAATATAAGTATTTTTTGAGCAAGATATTTGATGCCAATACCATCAAGGATAAATGGGCCACGGTAAAGAAGGTGATAGCTAAGAAAAGTAATCATACCTATGCTTCACATCTTATGGAGCGATATAATATGTTTGATACCTTCGCTCAGCATGAATTTCATCTATCGAAGCGTTATGGTTCTTTTGCTGAACTGGGCAAGGCTGCCAATGATTATCAGATGTTTGTTGTTGGAAGTGATCAGCTTTGGTTGCCTTCCAATATTGCAGCCAACTATTATACCTTGAACTTTGTGCCAAGAGAGGTGCCAAAGATGGCACTTGCAACAAGTTTTGGTATATCTCAGTTACCTTCAGCACAAGCAAAGTTGGCTAAAGAGTTCTTGCCTCGTATCGACTACTGTTCTGTTCGTGAGATAAGTGGCCAAAAGCTTATCAAGAATTTGATAGGAAAAGATGTACCTGTGGTATGTGATCCTACGATTTTATTTACTGCAGAGGAATGGGGTGAAGGTATCAGTAAGGAACGATTCATAAAGGAGAAATATCTGCTTTGCTATTTCTTAGGTAATAATCCTATTCAGCGTGAGTTTGTTAAGAAGGTAAAGGATTTGACGGGGTATAAGATTGTACAGTTGCAGCATTGTGATGAGTTTATCGCCAGTGATGAGAATTTCCCTGATGAGGCTCCATATAATGTTGGTCCGAAGGAGTTTATCCGTTTGATTCGTGATGCTGAGTATGTGTTTACTGATTCTTTCCATTGCTCTGTATTCTCTATGCTTCATGCCAAGAAGTTCTTCACATTCCGCAGATATAACAACGATAGCATTGTTTCAACCAATGGTCGTATCTATTCTTTACTTTCATTGGTGGGTGAAGAGAAACGCTTGTTGAAGGGTGATGAAGAGCCAAAGGATATGCTGGCTATGGATATAGACTACAAGAAGGTTCATGAGAAATTGGCGGAGTTGCGCCAGTTTACCAAGAACTTTGTTTTTAATGTTTTAGATAAATCTGGTATCAAATATGATAGAGATTAAAGGTAAGAAGGATTGCTGTGGCTGTTGGGCATGTGAAAACGCATGCCCAAAACATTGCATTTCGATGGTAGAGGATGAAGAAGGATTCCGTTATCCTCAGGTGGATATGGATACCTGCATCGATTGCCATCTGTGTGAAAAGGTGTGTCCTGTAATCAATGCCAAGGCGGATGTTGCCAAGGAGCAAAAGGCTTTTTTGTTGCAGCACAATGATGAAAAGGTATTGCATGAAAGTGCTTCTGGTGGTGCTTTTACTGCAATAGCTTCATACGTGATAGAACGTGGAGGTGTGGTCTTTGGTGCCGCTTATGACAAGGATTTCCAGGTAACGCATCAATATGTTGAGACATACGAGGATTTGAAAATCTTCAGAAACAGCAAGTATGTACAGAGCTTGATGGGCAATGCCTATCAGCAGGCTAAGGAGTTCTTGAAACAGGGAAGAATGGTATGTTTCAGCGGAACTCCATGCCAGTTGGAAGGCTTGTTGAACTATCTTCGAAAGCCATACGAAAATCTTGTAACTGTTGATGTGATGTGTCATTCTATCACTTCTCCTAAAATTTTCCGCTTGTATGTGGAAATGCAGAAGGAAAAGTATGGAGATGATATAGAGAACATCATGTTCCGTGATAAAAAGCCATACGGATATAAGTATTCTTCTATGAGTGTGTATCGTGGTGGAAAGCAGGTGTATAAGGAAGGCGTGGAAACCGATGTTTATCTGCGTTCTTTCTTCTGCGATATGAATGTACGTCCTAGTTGCTTCGACTGCAAATTCAAGAAGCAGCATCATCTGACAGACTTTACTATATGGGATTGCTTCGATGTGCGCAAGTTTAGTAAGGAGATGGATAATGACAAGGGCGTTACTCGTATCTTGACTAATACCGACAAGGCAAATCAGCTTTTATTGGATATGAATAAGGTAGCAAGAATCATAGAGATTCCTGTAGGAGATGCTGTGTCTGGTGTTAAAGAGATGTTGCATTCTGTCAATATGAATCCTCGAAGGAGTGCATTCTATCAGGAGTGTTCAAAAGAGAATTATCAGTCATTGCAAACATTTTTCCCTGTTTCTACCAGAGCAGTCTTGGAAAAGAATGTTAGGTTGACTTTATGTAGATTGGGCATTTATTCTTTTATTAAGCGGCTTGCCAAGGCTTTGATTAAAGATTTTAAGCGTTCTTAATAGAAAATGGACACAATTGATATTTCTCACAACATTCAAGACTTTAAGTAGGTGTTTGAAAATGAGAGTAGAATCATTTTCTCTGCTAGGCTTGGAGATGGTAAGTCTTACTTTCTGAATGAGTTCATGAAAAGATATATTTTGTTGTGCATTCATGAATCTTTAAGGAGAATCTTGTTAGTTGTATGCTTCTTCAGTTTGTATTCCCTTTATTGAAATAATCAATAAAAAATGAAATGAATGATGGAAAAAAATAATAAAATATTTGAAGTCAAGGATATAAAAGAGAATATTCTTGAATTGCATTTCTTTCAAGGTCAGTCAGATTATCTTAAAGAAAATAATATTAAGGAAGATGAACGTAAGAATGCTGTCAAGGCAAAGATTGCGGAGTTCTTCAACATGAAGAATGTATGCTTTCTCTTTGGTGCTGGTACCAGTTGTCCTGCGATTCCAAATATGGCAGGTCTTTATGCAAAAGTTGAAAAGGCTTTGAAAGGCAATTATATGGAAAAACGTTTCGGCAAGATTGCCAAGGCTTGTGACAACAAGCTAGAAGAGATTCTCTCTGTGCTATACTCAGGTAGAGCTTACTATCAAGGTTTTGGTGATGGTTATAAATATAGGGAAGAGAAATGTTCTGAACTTATCAAGTTCATAGAAGAAATTATCTTTAAAAGTATCAATATTGATTTCGCCAAGGGTAAAGCTCCTGAAGTCCTTGAAACTTATAAATCCTTCTATCAAAAGATAGCTTTCCGCAACAAAGATTTATCTCGTATTTGTGTCTTTACCACCAACAATGACCTCTTTAATGAAAGGGCAATGGATAATTTGAATATCCATTATGTGAACGGCTTTAGTGGTGGCATCAAGAAGCACTTCAATCCTGCCATGTTCAATTATACCTTTTCCAAGCGTATGGATGTCAGCATCGACAAGTATGAGCCTGTTGAGAATATGGTATATTTTTACAAAATTCATGGCTCTGTGAACTGGATAGATGATGACAAGGATGATTCCAACTTCTTTAGTATCATGGAGGACACAAATCCTAAATGGAAAGAAGACAAGAACATCCTGATTTATCCTACTCCTACCAAGCAAAATAAAAGTCTCGGTGCTCCATATGTTGATTTGTTTAGAGAGTTTCAGCATCGCTTATTGGAACCTAATACCGTTCTCTTTGTGATGGGCTATGGCTTTAATGATGAGCATGTGAACGACGTTATTTATAGAGCATTGGCTACCAATACGACTTTCAACCTTGTGGTAATCGACCATATAGCCGAGGATAAGCCAATATGCAAAATAGATGATAAACGTATATTCCGACTTTGGGGTGAAGTGGAAAATCCAGATTCTAAAAAAGATAATATTCAAATGCATTACTTTGATTATACTGTAAGAGAATGGATGCCAAACTTGAATGCTTTTGCTCAGGAAGAGAAGATAGTTAAGGACTTTGTCAAAGGTCTCAAAGAAATTAGCAAAAAGGTTTAATAGCACTAGTTTGTAACCGTTAAAAAGTAAAGCTATGAAGATAGGAAAAATTGTGTCTGTAGAATATGATAAGTTTAGGGTTCGGTTGTTTGCTACAACCAAGCATTCTACTGTATCTATCAATGGACAGGTTTACTACTTTGGTAACATTGGTAGTTATTTGAAGACGAACAATGCTACAGGTGACCAAATCTTGTGTGAAGTTAGTGCTATCTTGGATTACAATCAAGAGGGGAAAATGTTTTCTTCATTTAATCTGGATAGCTCTCGTGAGTTCATCGTCAAACCAATAGGAACGATAACTACTTCTGGGAAGTTTGCTATGGGTGTAGGAATATTCCCTTCCTTATATAGTGACGTGGAGATTGTTACGTTCCAAGATCTGCAGCAAATCCTGTCTTCTCAGATTGAAGAAGATGATGATGATAAAATCCATCATTCGATAGATATTGGCTATAGCAAGAGTTTGATAAACTACAAAATATCATTAAGTATCAATAGACTTTTCAATATTCATGCTGCCGTTTTAGGTAATAGTGGTAGCGGAAAATCTAATACAATTGCTCGCATTTTGCAGGAGGTCTTCCGTAAAGAGAATAACCATGCATATGGCTCCAAGGTTATCTTGTTTGATTCCAATGGCGAATATCAAAAGGCTTTTAACAGAAAATTGAACGATGACATTCATGCGATATTCTATAAGCCTAATGCGGGTGATGTCGATGAGGGTATGGTTAAGTTTACTCTGCCATATTATCTGATGAATCTTGATGAATGGTTGGCATTTTTGATGGCTTCAGAACGAACTCAAAAGCCTTTTTGGGATAACGTTCTGCAAGAGTGTTATAAGTTCTATCGAATGTTCAACACCAAGGAAGAGAATGTGGTTAAGCAATTTGCTAATTACATTAAATGGAAGACTTGGAAGATATTATCTGAAATTATAGCAAAAGCGGATTCTGATAGTTCAAAGATGACAATTGCTAAGGGGGCAATTCAGAAGATGAAAGATATTTATTCGTTGGTTCCTAAGGATGAAGTGCCTGACCAAGTAGTTGAAGATTTGGATAATTTCTTTTCTGTATGTATAAAATTGTGTGTTGTATATTATGGTAATAACAATAATTCCCTTTCTGAAGCTTTGCCTAAATTCATAAAGGATGGGAAAAATGCTCGGTATGTAAGTGTCAATTTGCAAGGAGGGGCTAATGCTCACTATGTGACATCAACATATCGTGATAATAATGGTGAAGCATTCGAGCAAATAGATGAAGGTTCTGCCATGAAGATAGACGAAGGGAAATTGAAATCCGGAGATTACTTCGATTACCGTTTTTTGAAAACAGCAGCCGAATTGGTTTTGTTGGAAGAGGAGGCTAAGGGCAATCTGCGTGTCAGAGAGTTCACTTCTACATTGATGACGCGTCTGGATGTTTTTCTCTACAACTCAGAATGTAAATTTATGAAAGAAACGAATTATCGTTATGAAAATGAAGAAGATTATTTGGCTAAGGTCTTCGGAATTTCAGAAGAATCAAATGAAACTCAACTTATATGTATAGATTCAAGTGAGGTTGGAACGGATGTTCTTGAATTGATGACAAGTGTGGTAAGTCGTATACTTTTTGATTATCGAAAGAAGCAAAAGGGAGAAAAACGTAGAAAGCATCCTGTTCATTTGATCTTGGATGAAGCTCATAGGTATATTAAAAAGGATACGGAATATATCATGAGAGAGAATATTTTTGAGAAGATTGCCAGAGAGGGTAGAAAGTATTCTTTATTCTTGATGATTTCATCCCAGCGTAAGTGTTCGGTGAATGCCGTATTGTGTGCCTAGATAAAGTTTCGTACCTTTGCACCGTGATTTTAAATTATTTCAAATTATGGTACAAGGCAAGAAACAATTAAACAGCAAGCCAAAGTTCGCC
>OJJU01000245.1_pt1 | contig 24032 bp, 38 predicted proteins | sample 1596141 | NCBI WGS metagenome assembly OJJU01 (sample SAMEA4350150, study PRJEB24818) | metagenome | biome: human; feature: gut; material: faeces | place: Denmark | collected 2013-09
TTATTGCGGTGCTACCCGTCTAATGAAGAATCCAGAAGTAAAAGCAAGAATCAAAGAATTAGAAAAAGAGATTTTTGAAGCAAATAACATTACAGCAGAACATATTGCTAATGAGTTATCAGAAATGGCTTTTGATAAGAACACACCACAAAACATTAAATTGAAAGCCTTAGACCTCTTACAGAAACAGGCTGGCTTACAAACTCAAAAGGTTCAGGCAGACATAAATAAAAATATAGAGATAAATATAACAGGGGGCTAAATTATGGCTGAATTTAAAAGATTAATTACAGTTAAAAGCATTGTTACTCTATTGCTTACTATTGTATTTTGCGTTTTGCTTATTTGGGGCAAGCAGATACCATAGGAATTTACCACTATTTACACAACTATTACTGCTTTCTATTTTGGCACTCAGGCTGAGAAATTGAATCAAAAGATAGATAAGAAAGAATAAGCAATGTCAATAACCTTAAATATAGACAAGTCCGCATTTTCTTCAACATTATTTCCTTTGCTTTTGGACTACTCCCACAGATGGGAAGTCTATAAAGGTTCAGCAGGTTCAGGCAAGTCCTATTTTATCACTTAGAAATTGATAATTAGGGCTTGTTCTGAGAAAATCAAAATCTTAGTTTGCCGTAAATATGGCTCAACAATAAGAAATACCTGTTTCTCCTTATTCAAAGAGATTCTAACAAAGTGGTAGTTGCTCCCTTATGTGAAAATCAGAGAAACAGACTTCAACATTAAATTTCCAAACGGTTCTGAGATTATCTTTATGGGATTGGATGAAGAGACTAAATTGCTATCTCTCAATGATATAGGCACAATCTTTATTGAGGAAGTATTTGAGGTAAGTAAGGATATTGTAGAGCAGTTGAACTTGCGTATGCGCTCCACCGTGCCAAATCAGCAAATACTAATGGCCTTTAACCCCATAAGCAAAGCGCATTGGCTCTATGACTTTTGTGTTGTAAATCCGCCCAAAAGTTTTTATTTTAGTGAGACAACATACAAGGATAATCCTTTTCTATCTTAGGAGTATGTAAATTCATTAGAAGAGCTTATAACAAGAAACCCAAGTAAAGCCAGAGTTTATTGTTTTGGTGAGTGGGGCGTGCCGGATGAGGGGTTAGTATTTCATAATTGGCAGGAAACTATTTTAGATACGGAAAATCTTCTTTCTCTTGGATTTGAAAGAAGAGCAGGTGCGGACTTGGGCTTTATTGACCCAACAACAATAATTGATACATTGTATGACAAGCCCAATAAAACAATCTATGTTCTCAATGAGTATTACAAGAGGGGTTAGCAGTTAGATACTGTAAGTCAGGCAATCCGCACAATGGAGTTAGCAAAGACTAAGATTTATATGGATTCAGCAGAACCAAGAAGCATTGACTATTTTAAAAAATAGGGCTTTTATGTTGCTCCTTGTATCAAGGGTAAGGATTCTGTTAGAGCAGGTTTATCCTTTTTACAAAACCATACTATTATAGTTAGTTCCAAATGCCAAAACCTGATAACTGAGCTATCTAATTTCTCATATCAAAAGGATAAACAAGGAGAATACCAAGAGGACAAATACACGCACGAGTTTTCACACGGTATTGATGGGTTAAGATATGCTTACTCAGATATATATACTAAATCAGGACTTAAAACCTTGGATAAAGCGGTTTTAGGTCTATAAATAAAAAAGGAGGTAATAGTTTGTTTATCATAGATAAAAAAGCACCATTGACAACTGAATACATAAGTAAGTGTATTTAGCAATTTGAGATTCAGGATAAACCTATATTAAACAAGTATTACAAATATTACAAAGGCAAACAAGATATCATTTATAAGTCTTCTACTGATGTTGGAAAGCCCTGTAACCGCATTGTAACTAACTATTGCTACAATATAGTTTAGAATTACTTAGGCTATCTTACAGGCATTGATATTGCTTATCAGTCAGAGAAAGACTTTGTAGAGATTCAAAATGTTCTTAATTATAATGACGTGCGGACAGAGGATAATGATTATCTTAGACAAGCATTGATTTATGGTTGCTCTTATGAGATTAACTACATTGATGAATTAGGGCAACAGAGATTCAAAGTATTAGACCCAAGAGAAGTAATTCCTATCTATACTAATGACTTGGATAGTGAGTTGCTTTATGTGATTAGATATTATGTTGCTGATAATATCAATGAAGCACAAGAGAAATATTATATTGAAGTTTATAGCAAAGACCGCACTCTAATTTATGAAAGTTCAGTTGGCTTTGCTGTTCTTTCACTCTTGGAAGAAAGACCTAACTATTTCAAACAAGTTCCTATTACTGTGTTCCCCTTGAATCAAGAGAGAGAAAGCATTTTTGATAAGGTTATGAGCCTACAGGACGCATACAACAAACTCTTATCAAGTGAGGTAGATGATTTTGAATCTTTCTGCGATGCTTACTTAATCTTAAAGGGCGTTCAAGCTGATGCGGATGATTTACAAGCAATGAAGCAAAACAGAGTGCTTATTATGGACGCAGACGCAGAAGCCAGCTATTTAACTAAGAGCGTTTCAGATACACAGATTGAAAATATGCTCAAAAACATTAATGATACCATACATAAGATTGCTAATTCACCTGACTTCAATGATGATAAGTTTATGTCAGCAAGCGGAATTAGTATGAGATATAAATTGACTGGCTTTGAAAATGTATCTTCTAACATAGTTGCCAATATGACTAAGGCTCTACAAAAGCGCATTGAGTTAATCTGTGAGGTTATCAATATCAAGGGCGGAGACAGTATGTGGAGAGATATTGATATTGTGTTTACAAGAAACTTACCTGTTAATACTTTGGAAATTGCTCAAATGGTTAATCAGTTAAGAGGTTTGGTAAGTGATGCTACCTTGTTAGCACAACTTCCCTTTGTTGGTGACGTTCAAAAGGAATTAGAGCAGTTGGAAGAGCAGAAGCAAGCTAATATTGATATGTATTCTTTCCAAAATAACCAAGAGGAAGAAGTAAATGAATAGCAGTAAATATTGGCTGAAAAGAGAAACCAGACAAAAAGAACTGCTTTATGATAAGACCCTTTTAGAGTATCAGCAAGAGCTAAGTAAGCAATATGTTTACTCTATGGAACAGGTCAAAAAGGATATTGTAGCCCTGTATGATGAGATTATAGCAAGTAGTTATAACGGCACTCTTTTAGCAAGCGATTTATACAAATACAATAGATATTTCTCTTTGGTTAAGTCTTTGAATAAGCAGTTGAAAGCATTAGGCCAAAAGGAAATAAAGATAACAGATAAAAAGTTGTTGGATATGTATTAGAAAACAAGCGTGGCTGTAGGTCAATCATTGGGGTTCTCAGGTGAGTTTAACCAAAAGCAAGCAAAAGAAGTTATCAATGCGGTTTGGTGTGCAGATGGTAAGAATTGGAGCACAAGAATATGGTAGAACAAAGCAAAATTACAGGTTGGCTTGGAAAAAGGTTTGATTGATTGTATCAGCAGAGGGGCAAGCAAAGATTAGTTGGTTATGTAGCTAATGAATGACTTTAATGTTGGATATAGACAGGCTGACCGCTTGGCAAGAACTGAGCTAAGTTATGTTCAGAATCAGGCCACATTAGATAAATACAAGCAAGCTGGAATCAAAAAGTATCAGGTTTTATCTGCCAATGATGATAGAACTTGCGATAGATGTAAATAGATGAATGGTAAGATTTTCTTGATTGAGGAAGCGGTTGTAGGCGAGACTATTCCACCATTTCACGCTAATGACCGCTGTGCTATTTTGGCAATTATAGAATAAGGAGGTTGAAAGCCTTGTTTAAAATCAATGAGAAAACAAATAAGATATACTTAACCAAGGGTGATAATGCTTCACTTAAAGTTAAGATATATGACAATACAGGCAAAGAGAGATAGTTATTTGATGATGATACAATCACATTAACAGTAAGAAAGACCGCAGACAGTCAGATTGCTTTTGCCAAAACCGCAAACAAAGGTGTGATTGACTTCTTACCTGATGATACTAAATCTCTTGCTATTGGAACATATTGCTATGATATTCAACTTACCACTTTTGGAGGTAAGATTTATACCGTTGTTCCCTTTGCCACTTTTGAGATTGGATAGGAGGTAACACAATGATTGAATTAAAAGGTGTTCTCTCTGTTGAAGAATCTTTGAATGGTAATTTAAACTTAGGTGTTGACTATTACAAAGGTGATAAAGGCGGTAAAGGTGATAAGGGGGATAAAGGAGATAAGGGTGATACCCCTGTTAAGGGTGTTGATTACTACACTCCAAAAGATAAAGAAGAATTGAAAGCAGAAATTTCAAGTGAGGTTGTGGGCTTGGATAGTCTCACTAACTCAGATATATTAGCCATTTGGCAAACATATTAAGGAGGACATTTAAATATGGCAAGTTATGATAACAAAGTATTAAAAGGCGACCAATTAGTAGTTTATACCCAAAAGGTAAAAGAGGGTTTAGCAAGTAAGCAAAATAAGATTAGCGCTGATAGTAAGTTAGATTATTCTCTCATTGCTAATACTCCAACTATTCCTACTAACAACAATCAACTTACAAATGGTGCTGGATATCAAACAAGCGCTCAGGTAGAAACCGCAATTACTGATAAGGGCTATACTACAATGACCGCCGTTGAGGGTAAGGGCTATCAGACCTCTCAGCAGGTTCAGGACGCTATTGCTACTGCTATTGGTGGTGTTGGTGGATTTAAGTTTGAGATTGTTGAGAATCTTCCTGCTACTGGTTCTTCCAATGTGATTTATCTTAAATTGAAAGAGCAAGGCACTGAGGGTAATATTTACACTGAGTATGCTTATATCAATAGCAAGTGGGAAGTAATAGGAGATACTTCTGTTAGCCTTGACTTCTTAACCAATGCGGAAATTAATCAAATTTGGACTGATGCAGTTTAAGAGGTGCGCTTATGGCAACTACTGATAATAAAATTATTAATGGTAGCGGTTTAAGTAAGTTGTCTTCCCAAATTAAATCTTATGTGAATGATAAAACTGAAATATCAGTAGGGGCTGTTGCTCCTACTGATAATAAGATTAAATTATGGGTAGATACTTCTGCTGTAGGTGGGGTTGCTTGGAATGATATAACTGATAAGCCTGATTTGAGTGGTTATGCTACTATGACAGAGGTTGAAAATAAAGGCTACCAAACCTTAGAGTAGGTTCAAACTACAGCAACTACTATGATTCAAAATGATAGAGATACTATGCTAAACATAGTAGAGAGCAAAGGCTATCAAACCGCAGACCAAGTAAATACATTAATCAATCAAGCATTGGGGGTTATTGAGAATGGCGCTTACTGATAAACTCTCTGCTATTGGTTCAGCTATTAGAGAAAAGACAGGCGGAACAGAATTATTAACTCTTGATGCTATGCCTACTGCTATTTAGGGTATTCAAGCAGGTGGCGGGGAGTTGAAAACAATAGTAGCATCACAGAAATATACTTATAATAGAACAGCAAGTTAGAACAACTTTACTATACAGAATGACAATTTTCCTGATAGCGGCGTTGATTTTGCTTTAGTCATACACGCTGATAGTAATACCTTAACTTATCAATGGGGTGTTTATGATTACAAAGCATCAAGTAATTCTTTCTCAGACTATAATCTAAATTACCAAACATATTTAGCACCAACAGCCTATGACCCACAAACGCATACTTTATCTTTTAAGTATAGTTATAACGGTAGTTTTTCTACTTCTGCTACTACTTATTTTAAGATTACTTTTGCTTAAAGGAGGATGTTATATGTATTATTTTAAACAAGTGAATTAGGATAACACCATAACTTATTTTGCTTTCTCCTTTGAGCCAAAAGTGAGCGGTAATATGTATCCTATGACAAAAGAAGAATATATGGATGCTATTAAGGAGGATGAAGCAAATGCCAGTATTAAAATATAAAGACGGTAATGAATGGAAAGTAGCAAGTAAGAATGTTGCCTATGAAATAAGTGATATTCCTGCCCCTACTCAATAGGAATTGACTTTTGGAAATACCACTGGTTATACTGATTTTAATTTTTCTTATTTTAATTATAATGGTATTTGGGATTGGTTTATAACAAAGTATAAAGATAAAATACAATTAAAAAGAGTCCGCTATTGTAATTATATGTTTTATAATTCAAAATTAACTTCTATCCCCTTTAAAATAAACTTAAATTCAGTTGGAAATAACTACTCTTTAAGTATGAATAATATTATTGAAAATTCAAAAATTTAGACTTTAGACAATGTTTTTGTATTACCGCCAGCAGGTTCATTTAAACAAGTTGGATTAGATAATTGCTTTTATAGTGCTAAATATTTAAGAAAAATCCCTACAGAAGTATTAGAATTAACTAAATTAGAAAATAGTAATAAGCGTAATTTAATATACTTTAATGGATTCCGTTTTTGCTATGTTTTAGATGAAATCATTGGGTTAGGTGCTCCAATAATGAGTGGTAAAATGATTTATAATGCGTTTGTTTCTACTTTTGACCTGTGTTAGCGTTTAAAGCGCTTAATTTTTGACCCTAATTAGGTAGTAGAGTGGAAAGGCCAAATAATAGATTTAACTAAAACCGTTGGTTATGGTTCTTATGCCGACAAGTATGGTTTTTCATCAACAAAGCAAATCAAAGACGATGCTACATATTAGGCTTTAAAAGATGACCCTGATAGTTGGACTTCGGATATAAATTATTCCCGTTATAATCGCATTTCAGCTGTAGAGACTATTAACTCACTACCTGACACAAGTGTCTATTTAGCTACAGCAGGAGGAACTAATACAATTAAATTTGAAGGCGCTCAAGGTGCTAAGACTGACGGTGGGGCTATTAACACTATGACTGAGGAAGAAATAGCAGTAGCAACCGCAAAAGGATGGACTGTATCATTTGTATAAGGAGAATGTTATATGAAAGCAAAAAGTTTTGATTTAATCAGATATGATAGTGACAATGGAAAAGTTTTTGATTGGAGAGAACCAAGAAGCCACACCAATGAAAAAGGGGAAGAAGAGCAAGAACACCTCTATGTTAGAACCTTATTCATTGGCGCAAATGATAGTATTGATAACTACATTGAAGTCCCAATAGCAGACTAATCCTATTGGACTTAGTAAAAAAAATTTTGTAAAATGTTAATAGATTTGGGGCAGAGTTAATAAAACGCTCTACCCCTTTTCTTATATTTAATTGAGGGTTAGAAATAAAACTCATTTTAATTAAAGGGTATGCTATAAGGCATAAACTTAGGAGGTTAATATTATGGAAGAAAATAAAAATACGCAGGTAACAGGGGCAGAAAATAATAACACTGAACCTAAGACCTACACACAAGAAGAAGTTGACGCTCTTTTACAAAAGGAAGCTGACCGCAGAGTAACAGAAGCATTAAAGAAAGCGGAAAGAAAGAACCAAGAGAAAGTAAAAGAAGCGCAAAAACTGGCTCAAATGAACGAGCAGGAAAAATATCAATATGAGTTGGAGCAAAGAGAAAAGGCTATTGTAGAAAAGGAAAAGGCTCTTGCTCTGGCAGAAAATAAGAATGAAGCAGGAAAGATTCTTGCTGAAAAGGGATTGTCATTAAGTTTAGTTGATTTTGTCGTTGCTGAGGATGCGGAGACTATGAATAAGAACATATCCTTGCTGGATAAAGCATTTAAACAGAGTGTAAAACAAGAAGTGGAAAAGAGATTGAGTAGTTCCACACCAAAGAAGAACTTACCCCTTGATTAGACCATTACAAAGGAACAGGCTAAGAAGATGGGTATTATGGAAAGACAAAAGTTGCTTAATGAAAATCCTGAATTATATGGCCAATTATTTAATTAAAGGAGATTTTTATTATGGCAAACACTGTTTATGATAACAAAGTAATCGAAAGTGTAGCTAAGGATTTACTTACTACCTCTCTTAATACCCGTTCTCTTATGACTATTGATAATGAGTTAGCAGAAAGTGCGGGTATGCTTAAAACTGTTAATACTTACACCTACACGGGTGAAGCTGAGGAACTTGCTAATGGCGTTGGTAATACCGCTTCTAAGCGTGGTTCTATTTCTTACACTGGTAAAGACTACCGTGTAAAGCTCTGCCAACAGGCTTATGATTATACCGATGAAGAGGTAATGAAAGACCCCTTTATTGTTGATGGTATGATGAAAGGTGCGGTTCAGGTAATGACTAACAAGATGACCGCTGACTTTATTAGTGCTGTTAAGAGTTCTGATGTTACTTTAGGTGTTACTTTTGCTAAGGGTGGCGCTCTTAGTTACGATACCGTTGTTGATGCTATTAGCACCCTCAACCTTGAAGATGAAAGCCAGCTTTTCATTCTCATTCCTAACACTTGGAAAGCATCTCTTCGCAAGGATGAAGACTATAAGAGTGCTATGATGGGACAGGTTATCTACAACGGTTAGGTTGGCACTATTTGCGGTATTCCCGTTATTGCTACTAAGGCTCTTACTGATTCTGCCTTTGTTATGACTAAGGAAGCCGTTAAACTCTTCATCAAGAAAGACGTTAATATTGAGCCTGCCCGTGACCCTAATACCAGAAAGAATAGCGTTTATATGCGTGCTACTTACCTTGTAGCCCTTGCTGATGCTACTAAGATTTGCTCCATTAAAGAAGCACAGGCTTAATTAACCAATAGGAGGTAAGTAAATGTTAGATAAATTAAAACTGATATTAGGTATTAAAGATGATACTAAGGACGATTTACTAACATTACTTATTGAATAGGCTATTGAAGAAGCATTAAATTACACACACCAAGATAGTATTGATAATTTGAGTTCCACCATTATTTCAATGGTAGTATATAAATATAACAGGTTAGGGACAGAGGGGTTAGATTCAGAGGGATACTCAGGAGTTAGTTTTGGGTATTCCACTGACTACCCTGAAAGTATTATGCGCGCCCTAAAATCGCAAAGAAAGTTGATTACCATATGATTAATAGAGAGTGGCAAACCGCAATCATTACTTCTTATACTTCTGGATTAGATGAGTATGGTTAGCCTGTTATGGGTGAATCCAAAAGAGAAGTAGAAATGGTGGTAAAACTTTATCAGCAAAGCAATACAAGTGATGTTAGATATACGGATGTTTCCACTATTGGACTTACTAAGGATGCTTTGATTACTGATAAAGATTAGGTTCAAGTTGGCAATGATATTTATAAGGTGCTGTATGTTATTCCTACTTCAAGATTACACCAAATCTTAATGAAGAGGGTGTAATAATGGCTATTGAAAACTTAGACAAATTAATAAGTAAGTTAGAAAAGTTAGATAATGTAAATTAGGCAATGGAGCAGGCTTGTATTTTGGTAGAGAATGAAGCAAAGATAAAATGTCCTGTTGATAATGGGCTTTTAAGAAACTCCATTACCCATTACATAGAAGATAATCCAAATGAACTTGTGGGAGTTGTAGGAACTAATGTTGAATATGCTCCTTATGTTGAGTTTGGCACAGGTATTTATTCCTCTCTTGGAAATGGTAGATAGGATAGATGGAAATACAAAGATGCTAAAGGTGAATGGCACTCTACCATAGGTCAACACCCTTAGCCTTACTTACAACCTGCCTTAGAGGAAAACCGCAGGAAAATAGAAAAGATGTTTAAAGAGCAAGTTAAAAAAGGAGTGAAGTTAAAGTGATTGACTATAAACCAACTCTAAAAAGCAATTTGGAAACATTGGGCTTGCCCGTTTATTATGAGTTATTTGTTAATGGCTCAACTCCTACTCCTTGTATTACCTACATTGAAGCAGGTAATTATGCGGATTTGGAGGGAGACACTTTGCTTTATAGCCGATTATCTTACAACATTAAATTGTGGGGTAAGCGGTTAGGTGATTTAACCCCATACTTAGATAAGATTGATAAAGTGATGCGCAAATAGGGGTTCAAGAGAACTTCTTACAATGAGTTATCTTATGGAGCAGAACAATTAGAATTAATCTTAGGCTATCAAGCTATGGGTTATGAAAATTGATTTTTGAAAAGGAGATTTTTTTATGGCTGGCATTTTGACCAAGGGTATTAAATTATCTTACAAGAAATAGGGTTCTACTTATGAGGAAATCCTCAATTTACAAGAGTGCCCAGATTTAGGCGGAACTGCTGAAAAGGTTGACGTTACTGTTTTAGCAGACGGCAATAAAAAGTATATTAATGGTGTAAAGGATTTTGGCGATTTGGCTTTTAAGTTCCTCTATGACAATAGCGGTGCTACTTCCAATTATCGCATTGTCCGTGGATTAGAAGAAGCAGGAAGCGTTGTTGATTGGAAAGTTACTTTCCCTGATAACACTGAGTTTGCTTTCTCTGGTGAAGTAACTACTTCTATTGATGGCGCAAGCGTTAATAATGCTATTACCTTTACCGCAAATATCACACTCAATAGTGATATTACTGTAACCAATCCTACTATCTGATTGGAATGAGGGGTTATTTATATAATAGCCCCTCTTTTTTATTATAAATTTAAAGGAGATTTTGTTATGTTATATACTGTTATTAATATTGGTGGAACTGATTATAAAGCAAGACTTAATGCTAAGGCTTGTGTTGATTTAGAAAAGAAACTTGGAACTAACCCTCTAAACGTCTTTGCTAAGATTGCTGAGGATGGTTCAATTCCTGATATGGGTGTGCTTATTAGTATCCTTCAAGCGTCCCTGACCGCATACAACCACGGTATGACTATGGATAAGACTTATGAGTTATATGATAAGTTTGTTGATGATGGAAATACTTTAATGGACTTAGTTCCTATTCTTTTGGATGTATTTAAGGTAAGCGGTTTCTTCAAAGAAGATACAAGTGAGGATGTTGAGGAAAAAAACTAATAGAGGGGAATAATACCCCTCAAACGCTCACTGATTTATTTCAACAACTACTCCCCATAGCATTAAAGTGTGGAATTTCATTGTTTGACTATTGGAATATGACAATAGGTGAAATTAACTTACTTATTCAAACATTCCAAGAGAAAGAAGAAATGAGAGCAAAAGAAATCATAGCCACTAATTATAATTTGGCAACTATGGTTGCTACATTTGTTGGTTGTTCCTTAGCAGGTAAAGAGATACCAAGTATTAGTGAGATGTATCCAAAGGAGTTCCCACAAGATACTCCAATAGAAGAGGATATGAGTTGGATGATTTATAAGGAACAAATGATTGATTTTGCCATAGCCCATAATAAATAGAGGGGTGTGAAAAATTGACAGTTGAAGAATTAAAAGTTGTTATTACTGCGGAAACCAAAGGTTTGAAAAAGCAAATCAATGAGACGCAATAGCAACTTCAAAAATTAGAGAAAACAACAGACAAATCTTGTAAGAAAATAAATAATTCTTTTAAGAATATGTTTAAAGGCGTAGGGTTTGCTCTGATTATAAGATAGTTAGGCTTATTAAGTAAGCAGGCTATCAATATGGCTTCTGATTTAGAGGAAGTTCAAAACGTAGTAGACGTGTCATTTGGCTCTATGGCTGATGAGGTTGAAGCATTTGCTAATACCGCTGTTAGAAGTTATGGTATGAGCGCTTTGACTGCTAAAAGAATGGCATCTACTTTTATGGCTATGTCTAACGGTATGGATATAGCACAAGAAGCAGGAAAGAATATGTCTCTTCAATTAACTGCGTTGGCGGGTGATATGGCATCTTTCTACAATGTTGGATAGGATATAGCCCAAACCGCCTTAAACTCAATATTTACAGGAGAGACAGAAAGTTTAAAGAAATTTGGTATTGTTCTTACTGAAACTAATTTAGAAGCATTTGCTTTATCACAAGGTATTAAAAAGAGTTATCAAGCAATGTCTCAGGCTGAAAAGGTTGCTCTAAGATACAATTATGTTCTCAATGCTACTAAGAACGCACAAGGGGACTTTGCCAGAACGTCAGGTAGTTGGGCTAACCAAATCCGCTTACTTAAAGAGCAATGGATGCAGTTTTTAGGCATTTTAGGTAGCGGTTTAATTAAAATACTTACTCCAATGGTAAAAGCCTTGAATCAAATGTTGGCTTCTCTTATCTCTATTGGAAATGCTATTACAAAGGTGTTTGGTGGTAAGACCACAAACAATATGTCTACCACAATCAAAGATTCAGCAGGTTCAGCAGGTGATTTAGATGCGGGCTTGGGGGATGCTAATGAGAGTGCTAAAAAGCTATCCAGAACAATAGCGGGTTTTGATGAACTAAATGTATTAAATCCAAAAGAGGAAGAAAAAAAGCCTGATTCTGGTAATACAGGCTCAGACATTGGAGCAGGAAACATTGCTGACTTTAAGATTGATGAGACACAAACAGAGGGCGTTAAAACCCGCTTAGAGTAGTTTGTAAAAGATTGTCAGGAAATACTTAATAAGTGGCAAAGCACAATCCCCAAGTTAGAGATTAACTTTGATACTGAGAAAGCTATAAATAATTTACAAAACATAGGAAAGAATCTACTTGATATTATAGCGGGTTGGGGTTCATTCTTTATCACTATTGGAATTGAAATTGCCAATGATTTAGATATTGGTAGATTAGGTAATGATGTTTTAGAACTAATTAATGCCTTTACAACCTTGGGTAGCACGGCCACAGGTGCGGTTGTTCCTGCTTTAGAGACATTTTATAGAGTTGGTTTAAGACCATTGACTAGAGCTGTTGGAGACGTAGCCCACGAAATGTTATAGTGGATTACAGGTCAACTTAGAGGTTGGGCTGATTGGTTTAATACCAACAAAGACCAAATTAATACTTTTGCTGAAAACTTAGGCAAAGTAGTTGAACCTTTAAGTAGTATTGTTGGAGAGCTTTTAAAAGTGGCTTGGGATGTATTAGCAACTGTTCTTAACCTGATTAATGAAGCATTAAAGAAAATACTTGATGAGATTATTAAAATGGATGAAGGAGAACTAAAAGCTATTGTAGCTACTCTTATTACTCTTGCTGGAATTAAGGTTACTACTGATGTGGTTAAAATGTTCTCTTCAATGAGCAGAGACGCAGACAGTTTTCTTGGTAAGTTATCCTATTTAGAGGGTTATTTAACAGGTGATGGAAAAATTACTGGGTTCTTTACTAAGTTTGGTGAGAGTTGGAATAAAGCAAATGACGCAACAAGAGAAGGTATTTCAAATGTTGTAGGTCATTTTAGAGCGTTGCCTAGTAAATTAGTGGAAACAGGCACAGGTGTTAAAACCTTTATAACAACCACATTGCCCGCTTGGTTTAAGGGGCTACCTGAGACTTTTGGAGCAATAACTACTTAGGTCACAGGTTCAGTTAGTGGCGCGTTTAGTAGTGTGGTTACTTATTTCTCTGAGAATGGTATTTTAGGTGGAGCATTTAAAGGGCTTCAAGCTATGGTAGGCGGTATTGGTAAAGCTTTCCAAGGATTATGGGGTATTATCAGCGCTAACCCGTTGGCAATTATTTTAGTTGCTATTGTGGCTCTTGTTGTGGCTTTCCATCAATTATGGACTACCAATGAGGAATTTAGAAACCAGATTAAAACTATTTGGACTGATACAATTAAACCTGTTGTTAGTGAACTAGGAGCAAAAATAAAAGAATTATGGGTAGACCATTTAAAGCCGTTCTTTGAATAGCTAAAAGAATCTGGTGGGGAATTGATAGTAACATTGAAGAAGTTCTGGGATGAAACACTAAAACCGCTTCTTGGTAATGTTATTAGAGTTCTTGGTGTAGTAATATCTACTGCTATTGGAATCTTAGGTGGTTTATTAAAGGGCGTTATAACTATTATTGGTGGTGTCACTGATATATTCAGCGGTATCATTGAGTTCCTTGAGGGTATTTTCACTGCTGACTGGGAAAAAGTTTGGAATGGAATTGAAAAAATCTTTAGTGGTATTTGTGATACTATTAAGGGCGTTTTTGAGGGCGTAATTAACGGTATTGTTGATGGTGTTAATAATGCTGTAAAAGCAATCAAAAACCTTTTTGGCACGGCTGATAAGGAAGAGAAAAACGCCAAACTCCCCAAGAATACAAGAAACAAAGCAAAGGATATTGATATTCCACAAATGACACACTTTGCCAAGGGTGGAGTGCTTAGTAGTCCAACAGTAGGGTTAATGGGTGAATACACAGGTGCTTCTAATAACCCTGAAATAGTAACCCCACAATCCCTTATGAGGGAAACAATGGAAGACGCTAATACTAGTATCATTAATGCTATCTTTGCTATTGGAAACCAAATCTCCAAGAGTGTAGATGATAAAAATATGGATGTTTATATGGATACAGCAAAGGTCACAAGACGCATTACTAAGGAGCAGACCGCACAAAAGAAACAAATGGGAACGTCCCTTGTTATGGTTTAAGGAGGTAAATAAATGGTTTTTAAAATTAATGGCACTGATATTACCCCTTATATTGCCAATGGAGGATTACAATACACAAGAAATGATTTAGACGGGCCAAATGCGGGCCGTGCTTTAGATGGAACAATGTATAGAGACAGAGTAGCAACAAAGGATAAATGGACGGTTAATTGCCGTCCTTTAACCTCATAGGAAACCGCAACTTTGCTTTCTTTGATTGAGCCTGAATATGTAAGTCTTACTGTTACTAATCCAAAGACCAACACCACAAGAACTTATTAGGCTTACAGTAATAATGTTCCTGCTGAATTTCTTATGATAAAGAATGATGTTGAATATTGGACGGGTATTAGTTTTCCTTTAATTGAGAGGTAATTGAATGAATAAAGTTATATATAAATACGATACAAACACTGTTTTAACCTTTACTGATTAGGTTGATAGCGGACAGGGGAAAATCATAGAGGGTTCATTCTACAATGAAACAAGTTTGTTAGAAGATGAATTAAGTATAGACACAATGACTGTTAAGGTAAGATATGAGAGGGCAACACCCTCTCTTATCTCCTTTACTTATGGCGCAGAGGTTGAATACTATAAAGATGATAAATTATATGCCCGCTACTATCTTAAAGACGTAGAGAGAAATAGTAAGTATGAATACACATTCTCACTTCAATCTGCTATTGGCCTATTGGATGATACAAACCACTATGGCGGTATTTACTCAGGCCAGTCAGCAAGTGATATTATTAAAGATATAATTGGTGGTAAGATAACTTATACTGAGCACAGTATCTTTTCTAAGATTAAGGTTTATGGTTGGTTGCCAGTAGCCACAAGGAGAGATAACTTAAAGCAACTTCTTTTTGCTGTTGGAGGTTGTGTTAAAAAGAAAGATGGTATTATCAACTTCTCTACTCTTACGGTTGATACTCCTACTGGAATCCCTGCCAATAGAGTTTATGATTCAGGTAAGATAACCTACAACGCGCCCGCAAGCAGAATTGAAGTCATAGAGCATCAATTTAGCAAGGTTGATAATGCTTAGACTGAGGATATTTATGTTGGTGAAATTGTGGGAAGTAGCTTTACAAGTCCAAAAGGATATGTAATTGATAATGGAGCAATTATTACTTGGGATGAACCACACCACAGTATTACTTTTTCAGGTTGCTCTTTGCTAAATAATGAAGTTGGTGTGAATTATGCGGTTGTCTCTTCTTCCGCAAGTGCTACCATTAAAGGGAAGCCTTACATACATTCAAAACTGATTGTGAGCAGAGATAAAGAAAACTACCAAGGCAAAGAAAAGGTTGCTAAGGTAGAAGAAGCAACTTTAGTTACTTTAGCAAATTCTAATTCTGTTGCTGAAAAGGTTATGGCTTACTATGATACACCGAGCACTTTATCAGGTTCAATAGTTCTAAATGATGAAAAGCCTTTAGACAATCTAACTATGCCAAATCAGTTTGAAGAGGAAAGCACAGGTATTATTAAGAGCATTGAGGGAACTTTTGGACAGTAGATAACCAAAGGTGAAGTTGAAGTAAGATTGGGCTATAATCCACCGCCTATTTATGGTAGTAGAGAGTTAGTAAGTATTGCTATTAAAACTCCGCCCAATAAAACAACTTATGAAGCAGGGGATTACTTTGATAAGACAGGAATGGTTATTGAAGCCACATACGATGATGGAAACAAAGCCATTGTTAAAAACTACTCAGTAAGCCCAAGTGTTCTTACTAAAGACACAACCAAAGTAATTATTACTTATAGGGAAATGGGAGTTGTTAAGAACACAGAATTAGACGTTGTAGTTAAGAACTTATTAAAGACAATAGCAATTACAACTCCACCTGATGAAACTGCTTATGAGATTGGGGAAACTATTAGCCTTGCTGGTATGGTATTAGAAGCCTATTATTCAGACGGTTCAAGCAAGGTTGTAGAGAATTACACCTACAGCCCGCAAACAGTAAGCAGTAATGATGATACGGAAATTACAATTTCATATACTGAGGATGGAATTACTAAAACAACTATCCAAGAGATAACAATAGGAAATACACCTAATCTTACAGGCATTTCTATAATAACTAACCCTGATAAAATGACTTATAGAGCAGGTGAGTTTTTTGATAAAACGGGAATGGTTGTAGTTGCCAGTTTTGATGATGGGAGTAGTAAAGCAATTAGAGGTTATACTTACACACCTACTTCCGCTCTTGGAAAAGATGATACAACAATTACAGTATCTTACACTAAAAAGGGAATTACTAAAACGGCTACATTGACTATTGTTATTATCTATCTAACTTCAATAGCAATTACCCAAGAGCCAACATATAAATCCTATTATGATACTGAATCATTTAACACTTAGGGAATGGAAATAACCGCTTATTACTCTGATAACACAAATAAAGTGATTACAACATATACTTATTCTCCAAGTGGCGTTTTGCCTTATGGAACAACTCAAATTGTTGTTTCTTATACAGAGGGCGGAGTTACCCAAACCGCAAATCAACCAATTACCGTTTCAATTAAGACTTATGATTATACCAAGAGCACAGTAATTAGTGCGGGCGGTAGTTATACTTTGTCAGGTATTGGCGCTACTCATAGAAACATTAGAGTTGTTTGTATTGGTGGCGGAACGGGCGGTAAAGGTGGTAAAAATGGTTCGTCTGGTAGAGGTGGCGGTTCTGCTTCTGTTAAATTAAATGGAGGATATGATATAGCAAGTAATGGTTCTGGCGGTGCTGGTGGCTCAGGTGGCACGGCTGGCTCAGGTGGTAAAATCTTTTAGAAAGATTTTATCATTCCAAAATTAACTGACACATTTACTATTAGCATTGGTTCAGGTGGTGCGGGTGGTTCTACCAATACCGCAGGTTCAGCAGGTGGAAATACTACATTCACTTACAATGGCACTACTGCTTCTTCTGCTACTGGTTCTTCCTCTTCTACTGGATATACAAACACGTTTACCAATGCTACTTATGCCGTTATTGGTGAAGCTGGTATTACTGGCGGTGACGGCGGTGATGGATTTGAAATAACCAGAGTAACAGGAACAAGAAATTATAGTTGGTATTATAATGACGCTAAAAATGGTAGTAGTGTTACTTACAAAGGCACTACTTATAAAGGCGGAACTATTTACACACAAACCAAAGGAACAATAGGTTATAACAACGCTACTATTGGTGTTGTTGCTGGTGGTGGCGGCTCTGGTGGTGCTGCTGCTGGTAATGACTCTGCTATGGGTAATTACTCAAGGGTAAATGGTTCTCAATAGTCTCCAAGATTTAAAGCTTGGGCTGCTGCTGGTGGTAAAGGTGCTTCTGCTGTTGCTCCAAGTGCTCCTACTACTTATGGTAATGGTGGTAATGGAGGAAATGGCGGTGGAGGTGGAGGCGGTGCTTCTGGTGGTTGTGCTATCTTTGCTGAAGACATTTACCTTCCGGGTGGCACTACTTTCCCCTATGAAAATGACGTTTGCCAAGTATATGCTGGTGCTGGTGGTGCTGGTGGCTCTGGTTCTTCTGGTTCTTCTGGCGCTTAGGGATGTGTCATTATTTACTTTAGTTAAGGAGGATGCTTTGATGTAGGCTATTATTGTTGCTGTCTTAGGAATGATTGGCGCTTTAGGTGGTTCTTGGATAGCAAATAGAAAAAATATGGCTTTGATTGAATACAGATTAAAGCAGTTAGAAGAAAAAGTTAATAAGCACAATAATCTCATAGAGCGCACTTATCAGTTAGAAAAACAAGTTGCCATTATCCAAGAGGAAATTAAAGAATAAAAACAATAAATTAAGGATTGACAATCACAACTAAATGGGGTAGTATTAACTCATCCAATAAATTATGGAGGTTGTTTTATGGCTAACACAACAAGAGCAAAGCGCCCTGAGATTAAGATTGCGGTTAAGGATTTTGAAGCCCTCAGCACTTATTGTAAAGGCGTTGAAGGTGCTACTCCTACTAGTGTAATTGGCAACCTTGTTAAAGAATTCTTAGAGAAGGATGAAGTTAAAGCAGTTATTGCGGAACAGAGTAAGGATAAGAAAAAACTCAAAACCATTGAGAAAAAGAAAGAAATGATTGCTAAACTTCAAGCTGAATTGGCTGAGTTAGAGGGGTAATAAAAAAGGGTTATGGTTAAAAGCCATAACCCTTTTTTTGTTGACAAAAATAGAATTTGTGGTATAATAGACACGTCCATTAGATAGTTCTAATGAGATGTTGGAACTTATCACCTTGGGGAATAGCTGGTGTAAGAAAAACTTGAGTTCTCAGAAGTAGTAAGGCAGACGGGGATTCAGGTTCTAGTGTTCATTACGGACGTGCGGGTTCAAGTCCCGCCTCGCGCACCAAAGTGTTGAAACTCAAGGGTTTTTCCCTTGAGTTTTTTTCTTTTACATTAGATTCCTTGGGGTGGTAGAGAACTAGATTTTATGGAGGAAAATAATCTATGAGAATGACTACCATCAAAAACGCAAAGACCCAAAAGCGCATAGGAATTGTAGAAGCTGAATCAGAGTTCATCAAGCATTGTAAATTGAAGAATCTGAGAGAAGAAACCCTAAGATACTATGAGGAAGATATTGAATACTTCTTCTCTACTGCTGGAACATTCAAATATGTGGATGAGGTCACGCAACAGGTTTATGAGGATTGGCTTGTGTCCCTTATTGATGCGGGTAAGAAAACCACTTCCTTAAATACAAGAATCAGAGGGCTTAGAGTGTTTTTCAGATTTATGGTTGAAAGAGAGTATATGAATCCCCTTGAAATTACCCTGATGAAAGAAGACGCAGAAGAGAAAGAACCTTACACTGATGCGGAACTTGCCAGATTGCTTAAAAAGCCTGATTCCAATAGGTGGACGGAATGGCGTATGTGGTGTGCGGTCAATTACCTCATTGCTACTGGAAATAGAGTAGGCACGGTGATTAATCTGAGGGTAAAGGACATTGACTTTGAAAAGGGCTTTATCTTTCTGAGAATGATGAAAAACCGCAAGCAACAATTAATCCCTCTTTCCAAGGCTTTAGAAGCCGTTTTGAGAGAGTATTTAGACACGTGGGATTGGACGCCTGATAGCCCTTTGTTTCCGTCCTGTGAGGGCGCAATGCTTAATAAGAGGGGTTTTCAAAATGCCCTGACAACCTACAACATTTCAAGAGGGGTTTCTAAGACTTCCGCCCACTTATTTAGACACACTTTTGCCAAGAAATTTGTAATGGCGGGTGGGGGTATGGTTCAGCTTCAAGGCTGGTTGGGACATAGCACCATTGATATGAGTAGGCACTATGTCAATCTCTATGGCAATGACTTACAGATTCAATTCAATCCATTAGACAACCTAACAGAGAAGATGAAAAAAGAAGGGGCATAAACCCCTTCTTTTTATTTTTGCGTTAATAGGTTGGCTACATTTAGGCTGGCTTCATACTCGTGGACGTATCTGCTGATTGTATCAGGTGAACGGCGCATTTTTTTACCAATAGCAGAGAAAGTTAAACCCAACTGATAGAGTTCCCACATACGCTTTTTCTCTCTACTGGTTACTTTAGTTCCCTTTGCCCCCATATCAGGCGCGCACGTGTAAGTTCTTGTCCGTATTACTCATAGCCACATCAAAGGACTTTTTAATAAGCTCAAGGGGCTTAATAGCTTCACCGCCCATTTTAACAATCATTTCGTTCCTTTTTTCAATCTCCTTAAAGAAGTTCTTGGGGACAATAATTTCATTGGTTTCCAAATCAAGGCTAATTCTCATTGTGATTATCTCTCTTTCCTGTTTTGTGTGGGGTTTCCCCTGATGATTAGTATAGGCAAGGAATTATATAAGTCAATATCCACATTAAACAAATTATTAGAGAGTTATTTTCTGTGTAAAATCAATAAAATGAAGGGCAAAATTCAATAAAAAGTGCTATCATTTAAGGTTAAAAGTTTTATGACAGATAACTTGCTTTTATACTGAGTAATTTTATTTTATACAAAGCAATATCCAAAAGAAAGAGGAAATAACATTATATAACTAATACAAAAGTCCTTTTTTGATTTTATTAAAAATAAATAATATAATATATATATAAGATAAAGGAAAAACAAAGATAAAAACACATTTTAAGGAGATTTTAATTATGGCTAAGTTTGTTATTGAGAGATTTGTTAGCGTTCCTGTTGATATTGAGATTGAAGCAGATAGTTTTGAAGATGCTATCCAGAAGCACTTTGAATATGGAAAGTATGATTTGTGGGATTATAGAGATAGCGCAGACTATTTTGCTATCAATCAAATCAATGGCAAGAGTAATTTCCAAGAGGATAGAGAAATGGTATACGCTGAGAATGTGGATACTGGTGATGCGGTTTCCTTGCCCCTGAGCGCTTGTATGCCAGAATGACCGCCCTTTTTTGATTTTATTAAAAATATATAATATATATATAAGATAAAGGAAAAACAAAGATAAAAAGGAGAAATAAGAATGTTAGTTAATGACTTATATAAGATGAGTGTTGAGGAAATTGTTGATAAAACGTCCAAGAGAGAAGAAGTTGAAGAGTTGTTAAATGATTGCGTTTTTGAACGCCTTGATAGTAACTATGTTGAGGAACGCTTTGATGAAAGAGATTATCAAGATGTGGTTTTGTGCGTTTTTGAGGATACTATTATGAGTGATGTAGCAGATAGGAATCCTAAGACTGACATTTATGATAAGTATTATGCGGTTGCCCTTGCCTATGAGCGCTTAAAGACTTGCTGACCGCCCTTATTGGACTTTTGGAAAAATTTTTGGTATTATAAATACATAAAGAATAGCGGAACTGCCTTAAATGGCAAACGGGTTTTCTACTTCTCTACCTGTAGTTCTGCCGTGACTTCTTTACCTATTGGTTATGATTTAATTCTTGGAAGGTTGTTAAATCATAATTGATACTACTATATTTGGGATTTGAAGTTAGTAAATAAACTATGGGGATTAGTTGGGTATACTAATCCCCTTTCTCCTATCCAAATTAGATAAAAGTATTGAAATTAATTATTTGAAAATTTGTTTAAATTTTTGGGTGAGTTAAATAAAATAACTAACTCTAATTTTTATATATAATAGCAGGCTAGGAAGTCTTTAAAAAAGTTTTTAGTCATTTATGTTATTTTACTCCTTTCTTTCATAGATATAAGGGCTGTTAGGCAAGCCCTTATATTTTTTGAGTGGGAGTATAACAGCACAACAAACACAAGGAGTAAATTGATGAGTTATACAAAGGATAAAAAAGTTGATGTTTACTTTAGAGTAAGCAATCAGGAAAAAATGAGATTGTAGGAATATGCGATGAAACACAATATGAGTATGTCAGAAGTAGTTAGGTATGCTCTTTTACTTTTATACCAAGAGGAGATTGAAATTGATGAATGATACAAACATTACTATAAGATTAGACAGTGATTTGAAAGCGTGGGTTAAGGAATATGCTTACCTGAACCGCACAACTATAAGTGATGTGGTTAGGGCTTTGATTGAAGAGTTTAAAAATAAGGAGAATTAAATATGACAAGAAAATTTAGTTTAGAAAATGATTTTATGAATCTTACCATTGATGATATGGTTTATGGCTACATTCAGCATATGGCAACTTTTGCCCCTGAGTTAAAAGTGTTATATGTTCCAGTAGCTAAAGTAAGTATGGAGAAGAAGGAAATAGCAAAGGTAATTAATAAAACACCTAGAACAGTTTCCAATAGGATAAATAAAATGTTGGATGCGGATTTGCTTAAATAGGAGCAATTAAATCTAAATGGTAAAGATACTCTCTGTTATATAATTCCGCAAGAAACTAAAGGGAGATATCAGATTATCTTTGATGAAATGTTATATTACTTGATTAGCACCAGAAATGTTAATTGTATTAAGATTTACTTATATTTAAAGAATAAGTATGATTGGAAAAAGAAAACTGATGAATTTTATAGTTTTACTAATGCGGAACTTCTTACTGCTATTGGATATTCTGGAAATTACAATGGTAATATAAGCACTTATATCCAATATATTTTAGATAGCTTTATGAGAGAGGGAGTTATTAAATGGGCTGAATATTATGAGACTAATTCTTGTGGTAAGCCTACTCCTAAAAAGAGACTTATTTTTGTTGCTACTGGAATAAAAGACTTAAAACCTATTGAATAAATCCTATTGTTCTAAGCGTAGCGCAGAACCTAATAATTAAACTAATAACTGTAAGATACTAATAAGATATTTATACTGAAATTTCCACACGTATTATACTGAAATTTCCACACGTATTATACTGAAATTTCCAATTAGCATTTTCAATTAAAAAGTCAATTTTGATGTTGAGCGTTTAGGGTCAAAAATGAACCCATTATTATTGGAAGGAGAATAACAATGAAAGACAAATATTATTTAGAAACTGCTAAGAGATATGAGTAGTTAAAACAACAAAGACAAGATTTAGATAAGTCAGGCATTTATTGTGTTAAATTACAAGGATAGATTATTTATATAGGATTGGCTAGAAACCTATTATATAGAGTATTGGCGCACTAGGTTAACACAGAATTAGATTTACCAGAACATAAATATGATGTATTTAGGGGTATAATCCAACAGGGTTATACCCTTTCTTTTGAGGTGTTAGAGTATGTCCCCAATATAGAAGATTTAAAAGTTGTTGAAGGTAAATGGATTAGAAAGTATATACCAATAATGAACTATCAAATACCAAAAGAAGATGGGATACATTACACAGTGAACCCAATAGCAAAGCAAGCAACCGCATAGACAGTAATTGATTACATAGGGCAAAATAAGGCAAAACCTTTGTTTATTTTTTGATATATAGGTGAGAGTATGAAACTAGTAAGAAGTTAGAAAATTCAAAACTATCTAAATTAGAATGGGTGCTTTCCCTGCTATGTGAATTAGTGGGGTGATGAGTTTTATAACACAGACCGCACATACCAATAGTTAATGGAAAAGTATTATATAATCACAGATTGTTTTAAGAACAAACATTAACTTTTGCTATTGGAAATGGAATTGTAGTAAGCAAGAAATAATTAAAAATACTTCTTGCTTACACTTTATCAAAGTTATTAAAAAATCTTGGCAAATTTAATTGAATGTCAATTTTAGACTTTGGTAGAAAAATATTTTATAATTAAAGGAGTAATAAGTATGAGTGAAATTAATAACACAATAAATGAATGTGTGGCAGAGTTAGAACTGCTGACCGCACTATTAAAAGAATATAAAATTTATAAGTGAGGTAAGATTATGATTGGAATGTTTATTACAGGGGCAATTACTTTTGCTATTGGATGTTTGTTTGGTGGCGCGCTTGTTAAGGCGGGTGTGGATTATGGCACTAAATAAACAGCAAGAGTTATTTTGCCAAGAGTTTATTGCTTGTAAGTATAAAGCCAGTGAAGCCTATGAAAAGGTGTATTCACCCGCTAAAAAAGAGGGCATTTATTGCGGTGCTACCCGTCTAATGAGTGTCTCTTTTACACATCTTAAGGTGGCGGCGAATAGAGAGGGGGAGGTAT
>OJJU01000246.1_pt1 | contig 24030 bp, 27 predicted proteins | sample 1596141 | NCBI WGS metagenome assembly OJJU01 (sample SAMEA4350150, study PRJEB24818) | metagenome | biome: human; feature: gut; material: faeces | place: Denmark | collected 2013-09
CATCAAATTGGGCATATAAATTGGGCACATAATTTTTATTTTTTCGCCATGTAAGTTTATTCTCTGAAAAATAAAAGCTCCATTCTCCACCCAAATTTATTTGTTGATTAATCCCATTTTTTATTCCAGTATTTATCATATAGTATCTAATTATCATCGCATTTCCCTACCACCTTAAAAGTGTCAAAAAATTTTTGTAATATCCTGATACCTATTCACCACCCGGTAAATCTCCACATATCCTTTCCCAATCCTATATAGCATGACATAATTCCCGCAAATCACATATTTATAATCCGTTCGGAAGCTGACTCTCTTGGCAAGATCAGCTCCCATATATGGGAATTGCTGTATATCCTCAATTCGAGCATATATCTCCTGAATGGTCTTTACTGCCATTTCTTCATTGTCTTCAGCAATATATTCTTTAATGTTCTTCAAGTCCTCTGCCACAATAGGATTAATCCGCAATTTCATCATAGGCTATACCCCGACAGATTTCTTCAGTTCATCCAAACTCATCCAGGCGCTTTCATCCTTAACTGCTTCTTCTGCTTCCTGTAGCTTCATCAACAGCTTTTTCTCTGCCTTCTCACGCTCATAGTCCTCAATATCCATAACCACAAACTTACCTCTGCCATTTTTTGTAAGAAACACCGGCTCTCCAACCTGGCAATTTTTTAATACTTCATTATAATTTCTTAAATCTGATACAGGTAATATATTCGGCATAAAATCAACTTCCTTTCCTGATATAGCTTCTTCATTTATATATATTATACGCAAGAAAGCTGTAAAATTCAACGTGGAATTTTACAGCTTTCAATTTTAGATATTACAAGCACTTTGCAATATCTGCTTCCTTTGTCTTCTGATTGGAGACTCTAGAAAAAGTGACTTGATTACTGCAGAGATCGTCATGCAGGCAATCAATAATAATGAGATTTAGCAGTAAAAGCAGGGCAGCCTGCTTTTATTGTATTTTCCCAGATCTCTTAATCTGCATCATTTTTTATGTCGATCAGATAACTTGCAGATGTTGGTGCAGACAATCTGCGGATGCATAACAAATAAGATCCAAATCAGGTGCATCTAATCTACCTGGAGCTGGTGCATCTAATTTGACGGACAACACCATATAAACTACTGCAATATCCTCACACTTTTCCATTTCAAGCGCATATTTTTTGATTTCAGATTCATTACCAGCTTTCCGCAACTCATTTATTTTTCTAACTGCCAAGTAAACTGCGATACGACCTTGATATAAAAAACCACTCCAAGTAGGAACTGCATCATGCATAAAAATATTATCCATACCCATCACTATCTCCAATCAATTTATTTCCTGATTTTCCTCTTAATCTCCCCAATCAGCTCATGCACTGTCGTACACGGGTACATCTCTGATAGCTTTGTTTTACCTTCTCGTTTACATTGCTCCAACTTCTGCTGTGCTATCTGAATTGCCTTTTCTTCATCACCGAATTTACAGAGTTTTCCATACATCTGCTCATCGGCTTTGGAATACTTCTGCCCGGTTTTGGTCTCATATACTCGTCCAAAATCTGAGCAGCAAGTCCAAGAATCCCTAATTGCCGGCATGGCACCGAAATAGGCATACATCCATATTTCAAAGCATGGATTAGACCAGCTCACCTGTATTCCTTTACTCACTGCTTCTGCAATAATTTCGTCAAACCCTTGCACCTGATCTCTGTCAAATACAATCCACGGCATACGATACTGTGCATCATAAGCTGTGAGTTCCAGACATTTATCAATCATGGTACGTGTCTTTGTCTCCACAACCTTAATAACCAGCTTATTTCTAACATCCTCCGGCAAAGCCTGATGGAGTCCTGTAAAGTAACAACGCTCTGTAGCTTCTGTATCGGTAACAATCAGATAGTAACCTAATTCCGGCACTTTGAATTGTTTTCTCTGCTCTCGCGATTTTCGGTTACCTGTTCTATCCTTTTTTGCCATACTCAATCCTCCTTAAATATATCAATACTCTTTAAGGTAGGGATTGCACCATACTTTCCTATCAAATAATTCTTCTCATAGCTTTCGTCCTTACGGATACGGGAACCAGCCTCATCCATAAAATCAGCCAATGAATACAGTGTAGAAATGCCTCTCTCATCCTTTTCCACAAACCATATTTCATCACGACGTAACAACTGATTAGACAACTGCCATGTGTCATGAGTTGTAAATACAAGCTGTGCATGATTAGTATTGATTTCCGGATTTAAGAATGTAAGCAAAAAATTTCTTACAAGTAACGGATGAAGGCGGGCATTTAATTCATCAATAAAAAATACGCTTCCCTTTTCCAATACTTCCTGTAATTCCGGATATAATGCAAACATTTTCAATGTTCCGGCAGACTCCATTCCCAAAGGGATTTCTGCCATACCATCCGAATCAATCATTTTATGGAGGGCATTAATTTTGTAGGTATCCTCTTTTGTTTCTCCATCGTGAGGAACCTTTTCAATCCTAAAGTCCTTAATATGCTCGTCAAAAGATGCAAAATATTCTACCACCTTCTGCTGAACATCCTTGTTTTCTACAAATCCCTTTGGCAATCTACGCGACATAAAGAAGTTTGTGAAAGGATCGCCAAAATCAGCAAATTCATTTGCCAGGAACCAATCTCTGATTGCCTTACACTTACTGACTTTCAACTTCGCTCCCAAAGAGATAATGAGTACCTGCTTTTCAAGAGCAACCTGAATATTATCCCTACTGCTCTTAGGGAATCCGGATAAATCCAACTCATCATCGGAAGTTCCACGGTAAAATACGGTACTGTACTTTCTGGCGGTCTTTGCCTTCGAGTTGAGCCATTCTTCCGTTACTCCTTCCTTGTCAATGCAAAAACCATAATTATATGTTCTCTCTGCCTTATCGCCCGGCAAGGCGAAATAAACTTCAAAGCTGGATTCTGCACTGGCAGATGTAGAATCGAACAAGAACGGAGTAGGCCTGAATTCCTCAAACTTTTCCTCTTCATCACCATACTTGAAAGAATCTGCAACATAACCAGACATATATTCAAAAGCATTATATATATTAGACTTTCCGCTTGCGTTTGCTCCATAAATGGCAGCAACCGGCAAAATCTTCTCACTACCAACAGTCACTACTCTATCCGAGAACTCTGTCATTTTTGCTGCGGACAAGTCCAAAGTAGCCTCATCTCTAAATGATTTGAAATTTTTAAAATTAAATTGAATTAACATGATTGCTACCTCACCTTCTTTTCTACTTTCTATTATATACAGTTTTTGTGCAAAATCAACATCCAAGTTCGTCTTTTTCTCATTTAAATGTATTTTTGTATAGGTTTTGCTACTATAACGGAGTAAAACACCCTGTAAAACATTATTACTACTACTTCTTCATCTTCCTCAAGTGAAAGCAACAGTAACTTAGCTATAATCCTCACTTCCCAATCTATTGCTCAAAATATTCTTCAAGACATATTCCTCTTTACTACAATTAAATACCACTCCTCCGAAACTGGAATACTATGTAAATTCCCTAATCGAGAAGGAAATTCGTGAAATAGATTACATAGTATCAAAAGCAAGTAAACTATGATAATTCCTCTCAACCATTTCCCTCGCAACTTATTTTTTTATCTCTTTTCTTTGCCATATTGTTATTTATGCCTTCATCCTTCTTGACCAGCTCTTTATAGCGAATGGCATACATAGAATACCAATCAAGACAGGAATTGTAATAAGTAGATATGGTGACCAGATAAGCTTCCCAAAAATACGAAAAGTATTTGTTCTGAAAATATCTGTTGAACTTCCTACCAATGGTATTAAATCCAATGCTTTTTGCATTTTATAAGGAAGATATTCTGCAATCATCATTGGTCCATATACAACAGCCAGACTAAGCAGTAAGGTAAGTACATTATTTTTTACAGCCGCTGATATAAACATAACAATTCCGGCAAAACCTATTGCTCCGAGCAGTACAAAAGCATATTCATAAATTTCTGCCTGCAGCATATTCATAGGTGCAACAGCAATCAGCTTGATATTCTGAATCGGCATATCCCATCCGGCAGTTCCCATAAAAAACAACTGTGATATAACGTTTGAAACAGCAAGTAATGCAAATAACTCTACTGTAAACGCTAAACCAGTAAGAATTTTGGCAAGAGCTATTTTCCCCCAACCATTTCGAGTCGTCAATACTAGTGTGCTTGTATTATCATGCCATTCGCCCGCAAATAAAGAGGATAAAACAATACCGAGAAACAAAGCCATCACAACTCCCAAATCCGCAACCATACTACCAAGAAGCGTTGACCAGCCTTCTACCCACTCATAACGAAATGGTTTTTCTACCTTTCTCTCTATCTGATGTAAAAACTCTTTTTCAGCTCCAACCTGACCACTGACCTCCAAAAACTCATCAAGCACCTGCTGTCTTCTTTCATAGAAGCCTGTTAACTTATCCGGATCAACATAGCTTATCATCGTTTTATAATTACTGGTATCTCGAAGCTCCGGATACAATGTTCCGAGCCAACTATTAACTATCTGCCAGTCTGTCTTTTCCAGTTCTTCCTCCATACCGTCAGCTTCCATTTGCTGATAATCAATTACTATTTGCTGCAAGGTTTCATCCGTCAATTCTCCACCAAATGAAAGTGCATATCCCTGACTATCCTTTATTACTGTATATCCATCAAAATTATTGCCAAAAGCACTTGTATAGTCATCTGAACTGCCAAAACCGAACCATTGAAACGAAAGTATGCTTCCAAAAATTACACAATAAACAAAACACAACAACACACATATTTTAACAATTTTCTTTCGCCATAACTTTTTATGCTCTAACCAAAATAGTTCCATTCTATTTCACTCCTTCCTCTGTGGGAAAATAAAATAAATAAAGATCTTCCAATGTAGCTTCACAAGGCACCGCTCGCTCACTAGGCATATTGTCTGAAATAATACGCAATATAATTTCTTTTCCTTCGTGCCGTAAATTAGCAACCGTTGTTTTTGTCTGCCATTGTCTAGCTTCTTGTGGAGAAGCAGAAAGCTCCCAAACCTTACCATTTGCCTTGTGAATCAACTCAGGAACCGTACCCTGCAATACAAATTTTCCTTTTTTCATCAATAGCACTTCATCTGCTATTGCTTCTATATCCGATACAATATGTGTGGAAAGAATTACAATTTTATCGCCTGCATACTCTGAGAGCAGATTACGAAAACGGACACGCTCTTTCGGATCAAGTCCTGCAGTCGGCTCATCCAAAATCAAAATTTTCGGATTATTAAGTAACGCCTGTGCAATTCCTACTCTTTGTTTCATACCACCGGAAAAAGTTTTTACTTTTTTGTTTGCCACATGGCTTAAATCAACCACTTCCAACAATTCAGTCACACGTTTTTTTGCAACATTCTTCGGTATTCCTTTCAGTGCTGCAATATACATTAAGAACTCCACCGCAGTATAATTTGGATAATATCCAAAATCCTGTGGTAAATAACCCAACACATTCCGGTAATCTGCCCCCATCGAAGTTACTTCTTTTCCATCCAGCAATACCTCCCCTGATGTTGACTCCAAAACAGCACATAGCATACGCATCAATGTTGTTTTACCTGCACCGTTAGCCCCCAAAAGACCATATACTCCCGGCTTTAAGGTTGCACTAACACAATCTACCGCTATTTTCCTGCCATACTGTTTTGTTAAACGATCAAGCGACAATTCCATACATTTTTCCTTCCTTTTTCATCTCTGCGATATAATGAATTTCATTTATAAAGAACATAGTAAAAATCAAAAATGTAACAATCCACACCCCCACTGCTGATGTTTCATATAACCATGGCAATATTCTTGCTGACATACCCCAACAAATGCAGGAACCCAGCATTACAATCGCACATATCTGTAAACTCTGTTTCTTTTGCAAACGGATCAAACGTAGCAACGCAACCATACACACTAAGTACGGAACCAGGCAGTATAGAACCATCTGTCCAATCTCTTTATAAGAATTTTGCAAATAAACTTCCATACACAAAAGAATTGTTATACACACCAAATTAGCTGCCCCAGCCAAAACCAGCTTTGCTAACGTGATTTGGGCACCAGAAGCTCTTGTTACCGCTTCAATCTCGCTCATTCCATAATACTGGCTTTTAAAAATTGCTGGCATGATAGCCAATACAAACAGCGGCATAAAAATTGGTATATTCTTTGGCACGTCTGCAATGCTGGCAATTGTTAAACAAACTATAAATAACGTTACTGCCTGCAAACCAAATATTGGAATACCTTCAAAGCGAAATACATCTGAAAGATAGTGAAAGAAACCTGTCCTCGGTTCTGCCCTAGTCACTTCCTGTTCTCGTACAATTTCAGTGCAAAGCTTAATCGTTTCCTCTAATCTTTTAGGCTGTACTTCCTCTCCTAAAGATTGCTGTAAATAGCCCTTCAAATTTTTATCTTTCATTTTCCTGCTCCTTTCTCATAATTTTTAAAGCATTACGAACCCTGCTTTGTGCTGTTCGCATATTGCATCCCATCACTTTTGCAATCTCTCCAAAACTAAGTTGTTCTCCAAAGCGTAGAATGACTGCTTCCCTTTGTTCTGATGATAAAAAATTCAAAAAATAGCTTATCTCTGCCCTATCCTCTAGCCGAACTATGTCGTTATACTCATGCACTATATTTTCTTCATCTTCTAATGGAGAAAACTCAACCTTCCTACTTTCATCAATACATAAATGATTTGCAATCGTGTATAGATAAGCCTTAAATTTCTTTTTCCCTTTATATCCGGATAAGTTCTTAAACAACTTCAAAAATGTTTCCTGAGTCAGGTCTTCTGCTTTTTCCAGATTAGAGCAATGCCACCTACAGTAACGTAAAATAGATGTATAATAGCGTTTTATCAATTCTTCTGCTGCATTTTCATTTCCAAGTAGAATCTGTTCCACTAATTCGTCATCACTCAACACGCATCAGACTCCTTTCCATTGAATATCTGTATATATAATAACGAGTTATGCACTTAAAATGATTAAAAGATTCCTCATTTTTTCTTAAAACGAATGAAACGATTAAACCAATATTTTATCTCAACCCCTTTCAGAAATATCAAATAAATCAAACACTACCTTTTTCTCCGCTTAGAGTAATACTTCCCACCACGTGTATATAACGACCTCAAAATAACGTAAATTATCTTCTATTTATGAATATTCTGACAATTCTTTTGTCTCATCAATGCATAAAGAAAAGTCCCATAAACACTGGGTTTACAGGACTTATCAATATTATCTTATATTTTAGAAATCAGCTATTACACAATACCCTGGGCGGTCATGGCATCTGCAACCTTCAGGAAGCCTGCTATGTTAGCACCTGCTACATAGTTGCCATCAAGTCCATACTTCTTAGCTGCATCATCCAGATTGTGGAAGATATTAACCATGATTCCCTTCAGCTTGCTGTCAACTTCCTCGAATGTCCAGGAAAGTCTCTCGGAGTTCTGGCTCATTTCAAGTGCAGAAGTAGCAACACCACCGGCATTAGAAGCCTTACCAGGTGCAAACAGAACACCATTCTTCTGGAGATATTCAGTAGCTTCAATTGTTGTAGGCATATTAGCACCTTCAGCTACTGCGAAGCATCCGTTAGCAACCAGTGTCTTGGCATCCTCAAGAGACAACTCATTCTGTGTTGCACAGGGAAGTGCGATATCAACCTTAACACTCCACTGATTGGTTCCTTCAGCCTTCTTATCATGATACTCTGCACTCTTTCTTGCTGCAGCGTACTCTGTCAGTCTTGCTCTCTTCACTTCCTTGATTTCCTTCAGAAGTGCTACATCGATTCCTTCGGGATCATAGATCCATCCGGTAGAATCAGAACAGGTAACAACCTTTGCACCAAGCTGCTCTGCCTTCTGGATTGCGTAGATTGCTACGTTACCAGCTCCGGATACAGCAACGGTCTTGCCTGCGATATCCTTGCCGTTTGACTTTAACATCTCTTCTGTGAAATATAACAGACCATAACCTGTTGCCTCTGTTCTTGCAAGAGATCCACCATAACTTAAGCCCTTACCGGTAAGAACACCTTCATAAAGACCTTTGATTCTCTTGTACTGTCCATACATATATCCGATCTCTCTTGCTCCGGTTCCAATATCACCGGCAGGAACATCGGTATCTGCTCCAATGTGTCTGTAAAGCTCTGTCATAAAGCTCTGGCAGAATGCCATGATCTCTCTGTCAGATTTACCCTTGGGATCAAAATCAGATCCGCCCTTGCCGCCGCCAATAGGAAGTCCGGTAAGAGAGTTCTTAAAGATCTGTTCAAATCCAAGGAACTTGATAATACCAAGGTTTACACTGGGATGCAGTCTTAAACCGCCCTTATAAGGTCCGATAGCACTGTTAAACTGTACACGGAACGCATTGTTTACATGAACCTGTCCCTTGTCATCAACCCAGGGAACTCTGAAAAGGATCTGTCTTTCAGGAGTTACAAGTCTCTCCAGTAAAGCATCCTTTCTGTATGCTTCCTCATTTGCTTCAATAACAACTCTAAGAGATTCCAAAACCTCTTTTACCGCCTGGTGAAACTCAGGCTGGGCAGGGTTCTTTTCCACTACCATCTGAAATACTTCATCAACATATGACATTGTAATATGTCCTCCTTTTGTGTATGTTTGTACTTCTGATTACTTTTTTTGTATTATATATCATGTCAAAAAAAAGTACAATACACTTTATGCAATTAAATCGGAAAAGTTTTTTCGTACTTTTTTTAGTAAAAAAACTGACTGTTTTCTTTTCTTCTACAGGTAAACTTTCAGACTCTGGATACATTTTTCTTCAAAATCCATCAGTTCCTTTGCTACTTCTACTGACTCTTTTCCCGCATTTTTATGATGGTTCATGATCTTCCACATATCCGTAAGTCCCCGGTTATTCCCTTTTATCATCAGCTCCGCAATATGGCTTGTACTGTCATTCAGCATGGTATTTCCTGTAATCGCACTTTTCAGCATCAGTTCCTGGAAACCACTGCTCTGATAGCTTTTTACCTGCTCCTTCATCAGGCATTTTGTAGCCTCCTGATAAAGAGACTGGTATCCCATCTCCTGCTGTCTGACAACCATGGCCAGATCATTGTCATAAATCTTATTTCCGATCATGGATGCCGCCTGCATAGCCATCTGTGTATTCTTCTGCACTTCCTGCAATACCCTTGCATCATCTTCGTTCATTCCGTTTCCCTGCCTTCCTTTCACCTTCATTCTGCTCTGCTGAGATCTCGCCTTCACGTTTGGCAACGGAGCGATATTTCCTGTGGAGTAAAAAAACAGAGTGAAGATATCTTCACTCTGTTTTAGTATTTCCTGTATATCATATTTTATTCCGGACTCTGTAATTCCGCATCCTGTTCTTCCTGGACAGGACTTTCTCCGCCTGCAGGCTGTTCCGCAGTTTCGCTCTGGCTTTCAGGCTGTTCCACGTTTTCGCTCTGGCTTTCCGGCTGTTCAGCAGCATCCTCTTCAAAAGGATAACGGATTCCCCACTGTTTTCTCAGCTCATCCATGATCCTCATGATACGGATTGTCTCACTGTGAGGCATCTGTACGCATTCCAGTTCTTTATTATCTAGAGCCTTCAGGCAGGCCTCTACCTCATACTCATAACCGCTGATCTGCTTGGGACGCATATAAGCGGCAATCTGCTTATAGGAATCATCATAAACACGGATTGCTTCAAAATTGTTGATATTGTCAATAACAGCGAATCCCTTTGTTCCATAGATCACACCTTTTCTGTCACTCAGGGATACAATTGAACTGTTCAACACTGCAACCTTGCCATCCGTGTAGCGGATCGTGATACTGTTCTGCTCATCTACACCTGTCTCTGTATAAGTACAGGAGGAATCTATTCCTTCTATACCCGTACCAAACAGCATGGCTGCCAGATTCAATGGGTAAACACCAACATCCAGAAGTGCACCACCTGCCAGAGACGGCTCTTTCAGCCTAGGCTTATCGCCTACAACATAGCCGAGGTTTGCTGTCAGAGTCTTAAGCTCACCAATAATGCCGCTTCCAAGAACCTCCTGAATCGTAGTTACCATTGGCATATAGCGGATCCACATTGCTTCCGTAATGAATACTTCTTTTTCTCTTGCCAGAGAGATCAGCTCCTGTGCCTGCTGTGCATTTGCTGTAAATGCCTTTTCACACAGTACCGGCTTTCCATTCAGGATACAGAGTCTGGCATTTTCATAATGTTCTGAATGAGGAGTCGCAATATAGATCAGGTCTATTTTCTTATCAGAAACCAGATCTTCATAGGAATCATAAGCCTTCTTACAGCCATACTTTGCCGCAAAGGCATCTGCTTTGACTCTTGTCCGGGATGCTACTGCATACAGCTTCACACCCTTCATCTTTTTAATCGTATCAGCCATAATACCGGCTATATTACCGGTTCCCATAATACCGATATTGTACTTCTCAAACATAAGCATTCTCCTTATTCTACATAATCGGATTTAACAAATGCTGTCTGTCCTTTATACTTGACTTTGGTCCAGCCATCAGCCTGCTTCATGATCAGATCCAGCTTCTCACCAACATATGCGGTGCCAAGGGAATCTGCTGTCGTACTTGCACTGGTACGAACCTTTACATTCTCTTTCACAGTGACTGTTCCCGAGACAGTTCCGGAATCTGCATCAGTACTCTCAGCCTCAGCACTACCGGTATCTACCACTGTCTCCTCTGACACTGTCTCCAGATACTCACTTTTGATATAAGCATCCTTACCATTATACTCGACCTTACTCCAGCCATTTCCCCGCTGTTCAAGAAGCTTGAACTCCTGTCCGACCTGTGCCTTATCAATCTTATCCGCAGTCTCACTGTCTGAGGTACGAATATTTACTACATCCGTAGCCTTGACCATAGTGACTGTTGTCACAATATTGTCGTCTGTGCTGCCAGGTTCTTCTGTTTCTTCTTCCGCAGCTTCTCCCTCTGCTTCTTCTGCAGCTTCTTCTGCTGCATCCGGAGTTTCCTCCTTGGCAAGGATCACACCGACATCTTCATTGATCTTTTCCTTCAGATATGCGACGTACTCATTCAGTTCATCATCTTCTGCAAGGAGGTCATTATACTCCACAACAACCTTATTGTTCAGATCGACCACATCATCCTGAAGTGTTACTTCTTTAATATAGTTCCTTACTGTATCATCGTAGGTACCATCATTGATAAAGTACTGTCCGTCTCCATCCTGGCCAATATAGTATGTCTTCAGCCCCGGAAGCTCCTGATCCACATCTGTAAATTTCACTTCTGAATAGACATAGGCTACATAAGTATTCTCATCAAGTCCCGGCTTCGTATAAACATTCAGGACAGGATAGTCTTCAATATATTTGCTCATCTCCTGTATACGGATCTTTTCAATGTCGTTCAGATAAGTGTTCAGGGATGCGATTGTCTCCACATCTCCTGATGCCTGTGCATCGTAATACGTCTTGATAATATTGTTGATCTCAGGATAGGCATTTTCTTCCAGTTCATAAACCGGTGTACTGAGTCCTTCCACTGAAGCTGATTCTTCCTGACCTGCAATTGCCGCAGCAGCTTCTTCCGCTTCCTTTTTCAGTGCCTCTTTCTGGTTTGCATTAATGGCAACAAATATGGTAATGAGTACACATACAACAAGAACAACCGGCATTACGATCTTAGTATTATCCATGATCCAGTCTTTGACTGCTATGGATTTTTCTTTCAGCATATGCAATTTGTTCTGATTGGATTGTTTCATAGCTTTCCTTTCTTTTATTCAAGGTGATGCAAATGCACCCGACAGGAATCGAACCTGCATTAAAGGCGTCGGAGGCCTTCGTTCTATCCATTAGACTACGGGTGCATAAAAAATAATTATTACAAATTTGTTACATCACCTTGAATATCATATCATAAGAATCCCGTAATGTCTACCCCACCATTTATGAAAAAACTGTGAACCCAGGCTCCTGTCAGCAGAGCTGTTCAATCCGGTCGGTTTCTCTTCTGTAATAATAAATCGAATCCGCCAGGATTTCACAGTCTGCCACACAGTTTTCATTGATCTCTGTCACCATCCGAAGCAGTTCCTGTCTGTTTCGGTCTCCCTGATCCGGCAGAAGCAGAACCTCATGCACAGAGCTTGGCAAAATATAAAGGTTCCTGCCGATCCTTCCGGCAAATTGCTTCAGTACACCTGGATAAAACATACATACAGCTCCCTGCAGTCTCTGACGGTTACTGAGTACAAAGAGTGGAATCCTTACCTGATCCGACTGAAGCTCCTCCCGGAGCTTTTCCTTCTTTTCATCTGCCCAGTTCCTGAAGATCAGTTCCTCGATCGGTTCTATAGACGCCGGATATCTGACAGGTGTATTAACCAATGCCTCTGCAAACAGATCCTTATCCGTAATGCCCCATTTTTCCAGATGCTCATTTTTAACCAGAATAGAAGCCTTTCCATAGAAAGGTGACTGCTGTACGGTATAATAACAGACAAGAGCCAGATTACACACCGGTCTCCAGGGTGTATCCAGCAGAAGCTTCTTATTTTTTTCATAATGGATCAGCCTGACAGATATCTGTTCCTTCGCCGTTTCAAAATCAAGAAAATCTGACAGATTTACTTCCTCCGGGATCCTGCTCTGATGAAGGATCCTTGCAAGTGCCTCCACAATCTTTGGAACTGCCGTCCCCTCCTTGTAATTTTCATAAAAGTCATTGATATATACAGTAGGTGATGTGTTAAGCCCCTCCTCCTGGACAACGATACCAAGAAGCTCCACGCCATTGTTCTTTTTTACTACTGTAGTTGTGATCTGAAACCTCTCTCCCATTGTTTTCTTCAGTTCCCTGACAACTGTTTCTGCAAATACATTAAAATTCATAGATGTGTTTTCCATAAGATACCTCTTTCTTAGATGTGTTTTTAGAATATTGCTGATTTTATTTCTGCACACGCAAAAAAAGACAATGAATCAAAGTTCATTGTCTTTCAGGCTTATCATTGTCTCGTGGTACGTCTTATACTCTGGATAAATACTCTCCAGTTCTGGTGTCGATCTTAATCTTGTCACCAAGTTCAACGAATAAAGGAACGTTAACGGTTGCTCCTGTCTCTACAGTAGCAGGCTTGGAAGCACCAGTTGCTGTATCACCCTTGAATCCGGGCTCTGTATCTGTGATCTCAAGCTCAACAAACAGCGGAGGCTCAATAGCGAATACGCTGCCATTGTGGGAACATACCTTAACCATTTCGTTCTCTTTTACAAACTTCAGGGCATCGCCAACTGTATCAGCGTCCAGTGCGATCTGCTCATAGGTTTCCACATCCATAAAGTTATACAGATCTCCGTCTGAATACAGATACTGCATATCTTTTCTATCGATTCGTGCCTGAGGACACTTTTCAGTAGGTCTGAAAGTCTTCTCTACTACGCCGCCACTCTTGATATTCTTCAGCTTAGTTCTTACAAATGCAGCTCCTTTACCGGGCTTTACATGCTGGAACTCAATAATCTGGTAAACATTATTATCTAACTCAATCGTAATACCATTTCTGAAATCACCTGCAGAAATCATTAAAATATTCCTCCTAAAATTCTCACGTTATAATTCTTATTAAGTTTAATATAAATACCGATAATTTTCAACTGTTTTCTGCTACTAATTACAAAAAACTACTTTCCCTGTCTTTCCAGCAGGAAATCTACTGCCTCCAGATAACCCAAAAGACCATGTCCGTAGATCTGTTTATCACATGCCGGCGCTGTTACGGAAACCTTACGGAACTCCTCTCTGTTTGTGATATCGGAAATATGGATCTCCACCTTTGGCATAGTCACGCTGGCAAGGGCATCATGGATCGCATAGCTGTAATGAGTATAGGCTCCCGGATTGATCACGATCCCTTCTGTTCCGTCAAAGTAGGCATCCTGAATCCTGTCAATGATAGCACCTTCATGGTTACTCTGGAATACCTCTATGGTGCAGCCTGTCTCTTCTCCCTTTTTAGCGATCATCTGCAGCAGATAATCATAATCCTGCGTTCCATAGATATTCTTCTCACGAATGCCTAGAAAATTCAGGTTTGGCCCGTTAATAATCAAGATTTTCATTTTTCTTCCCTGTCCTTTCCATTCCATCTCTCTTCCCCCTGAAGCCTGCATATCTCATCAATGATCTCACCAAAATTCTTTTCTCCCACATCGATCACATGATCTGCACATGCCTCATATAATGGTGCTCTCTGTTCCAGCAGTGCCCTGATCTTCCCCTTCGGATCTTCTCCCTGCAAAAGGGGTCTTGTAGTATCATACTTCAGTCTCTCATACACAATTTCCGGTGTGATCCTGAGATAATAAATACTCCCAAGTTCTGCAAGCAATTCTGCATTTTCTTCCCGGAGCGGCAGTCCCCCGCCAGTAGCGATGATCCTGTTATCCTCTGTCCGGATCAGCTCCCTGATACAATCCGTTTCCATTTTCCGGAAGCAGGCTTCTCCTTTACTGGCAAACAGTTCGGAAATACTCATTTTCTGTTTTTTCTCAATCCATTTATCTGTATCGATCAGTGTTCTCCTGAGTGCATAGGAAAGCCGGATCCCCGTGCTTGTCTTGCCACATCCCATAAATCCGATCAGTATAATATTATTTTTCATCCGTCTCTATCCTTTGACTTTTTCCTGCAGCAGAGCGGACACCTTACGGATCACATTCTCTGGTACTTTGGTATCCAGAAACAGTTCATAGGCAATGATCCCCTGATACAAGAGCATCCGGATACCGCAATAAGCCTCTCCACCAGCTTCCTTCACCAGCTTCATAAATCTGGTTTCCTCAGGCTTATAGATCAGATCATAGGCTTTGCTGATATGCTGGTAAAAAGCCGGATCCAGGATCACGGCATCCTCCGTATTGGGGTACAGCCCAGCACTGGTTCCCTGGATGGCTGTCATCTTTTTTTCCGGCAGCTTCTCATACTCTGAAAGCGCCATTGGAAGAATACAGTCTCTTTCATAAGCCCTGTTCACTTCCTCTGCGAGAACTGCTGCCTTTTCATAGGAGCGGTTTAAAAGATATACTCTCTTTGCCCCTTTCTCTGCGCAGAGAAAAGCGGCTGCCCTGGCCGCACCACCTGCCCCGAGAAGAATCATATCCTCTGCTTCAAAGGCAATGCCTTCCTCCTCCATCGCACGGTATAAGCCCATCATATCTGTATTGTAACCCCGGAAGCCGTTTTCTGTTCTGACAAGGGTATTCACGGCACCGATCCTCTCTGCCAGTCCTTCTACGCAGTCAAGCCAGGGGATCACCGCCTGCTTATAGGGTACTGTCACATTCAGTCCCAGTACATTCAGACTGTAAGCACCTGCAATGGCCTTCTGCAGATTTCCCTGTTCCACATGGAACGGCACGTAGACCAGATTGTCATGCATCTCTTCTGCCACCGTATTATGGATCACCGGTGAAAGGGTATGTTCCACCGGATTCCCAATCAGTCCGCAAAGTCTTGTATGTCCGTTAATTTCCATATCTTATCTCCCATTCCCATGAACCAGAAATTCTGTGCCTTCTTTTCTGCATTTCTTCTTATAGAAATACAGGACAATCCATTCCAGCCGCCGTTTCAGAATGATCTGGATCTCTTCCTTCTTATCAATGGGTCTTGTCAGAATGGAAAAAATCCCCACCCTTCTGGCACCCCATACATCCGTAAAAAGCTGATCTCCGACAAACAGGGTTGTATCTCTGTCTGTTTCCATCTTTGACATTGCTTCCTCATAGCCTCTTTTCGCCGGCTTTCCTGCCTTAAAAATATAGGAAACATGGACTTTGTCATTAAACATTTTCACTCTGGGCTCTTTATTATTGGAAAGGAGCATGATCTGAAAGCCTGTCTTCTTAAGACGCTCCATCAGGGCAATGCTTCTTTCATCTGCCGGTGCCCCATGCTCCACCAGCGTATTGTCAATATCAAAAATAATCCCCCGGAATCCTCTCCGGTAATATTCTTCATAATCAATTCCATAAGCCGAATCCATATACAGATCCGGATAAAAAGTCTGCAGCATACGATTCCTCATTTCTCTCTCTGATGAGTATAACAAAACACCCTGCACTTGTGCAAGGTGTTGTTTATGCTGCCTGTATAAAACAGTCCCCCTATATTTCCCGGACTGTCTATTTACGGATTACCATGCCATCTTCCGGATTTACCGAAATGGTGCTTCCTACAAAGTACTGGTAGTCCTGCAAAATGGAATCCTTCTTCATATCAGAGATCGCTTTCTGCATATCCAGATTCATCAGACTGCTCTCACTGCCCAGATAATCGAAGGTTTCTTCCTTATGGAAGGTCATCGAGATTTCGGAAGGATTCACAGAGGTTCTCTTCTGTAATGCACTCTCCTCAGCCGCACTCTGCTGTATCTGTCCACCTGTGGGCTGCTCCTCTGCTGCATTTCCTGACTTGGTACTGCCAGGTACTGTTTCCTGCTGTGCTTCTATCTTCTGCGGAGTAACTGCGGAGGCTTCCGGTATCCGGTAATAAGCTGATATATTATTGTAGCCTGACATCAGACTGATCGCCATCGCTTTACTCCTTTCTGTCAACATTATTTCATGATTATATCATATATATCGATCCATGAAAATAAAAAATTAACATCGTTTTCATATTTCGTATATTTTCGAAGTGCGGCCTCCTACACCAGGATCCCGGCTGCCTTAAGGAGCCTGCCTGTATAGGGGTCTTTATGATGGAAGTAGACCTCCTCCACATCCCCGCTCTCCCTGATCTGTCCCTGCTGCATGATCAGCACATGGTCACACATCTCATATACTACTCTCAGATCATGGGAAATAAAAAGAATAGACAGATTCATTTCCTTCTGGATTTCCTTTAAAAGTGCAAGGATCTGTGCCTGTATTGTAACGTCCAGTGCTGATACCGGTTCATCGGCGATCAGAAGCTCCGGCTCCAGCATCAGTGCTGCAGCAATCGCAATCCTCTGCCTCTGTCCACCGGAAAGCTCTCTTGGATAATGCTCCAGAATCTTCTCTTCCAGTCCTACCCGCTCCAGCATGGTCTTTACCTTCTTCACTCTCTCTTCTCTTGGCAGTCCACCCTTCAGGCGCAGCGGCTCCTCCAGAATCCATGCAATCCTTTTCGATGGATTTAGGGATCCGTAGGGATCCTGAAATACCATCTGAGGCTGCATGGTATTTCTTATGATCGTTCCTTCATAGGGAATCATCTGCAGAATACTTCTGGCAAGAGTCGTCTTGCCGCTTCCGCTCTCTCCCACAAGGCCAAGAATCTCTCCCCGTTTCATAGCAAAGGAAACATCCTTCAGCACCTGTATGCTTTTTTTCTTTTCAAAGGGAGTTTTCCGGCTCACAGGATAAAACACCTGCAGATCCGTAACCTCCAGAATATTCTCTGTCATCATGAATCCTTTTCTGTCTTTCTGATTACCCTTGGAATCGCTGCGATCAGCTTCTTCGTATATTCTTCCTTCGGATGATAAAAAATCTCATCCACAGGTCCGCTCTCTACCACATAGCCTCCCCTCATCACAAGCACCCGTTCACATAGCTGACGCACCAGGCTTAAGTCATGAGAGATAAAAAGAATGGCTGTCTTCTTTTCCCGATTGATCCTTTTCAGCAGCGCTACGATCTGCTCCTGGATCGTCACATCCAGTGCTGTCGTCGGTTCATCGGCGATCAGGAGCTTCGGATCACAGATCATGGCCGCTGCGATCATGACACGCTGGCGCATACCTCCGGAGAGCTCGTGTGGATACTGCTCATACACCTGCTGCGGATTATGCAGTTCCACCTTTTCCAGCATTTCTATAGCACGCTTTTTCCGTTCTTCCTTTGAAAGCTCCGTGTGCAGACGGAGAGCCTCTTCTACCTGCCAGCCGATCTTTTTCACAGGATTTAAAGAGGTCATCGGCTCTTGGAATATCATACCGATTTCATTTCCCTGGAACTTACGCAGTGTTTTACGGTCACAGTCAAGGAGATTCACTCCCTCAAACAGAATCTCTCCTCTTTTTTTCATGTCCTTCCTACTCAGAAGCCCTGCGATTGCCAGCGCACTCATAGATTTTCCAGAGCCGGATTCTCCTACCAGTCCAACGATCTCCCCCTCATGCAAGGTAAGGTCAAAATCGTAGACCACAGTCTCCGGTCTCTCATGGTCAAAAAACTCTATATTCAGATCTGTAACTCTTATCATTTCCTTACTCATTTTTAAGCCCATCCGACAATAAACCAAATCCAAGCACCAGCAGTATGATCGTCAGTCCGGGGAACAGCGCATACATGGGTACACTGAACAGAAATGACTGTGCCTCAGAAAGCATTCTTCCAAGACTGGCATCCGGTGGCTGTACACCGATCCCAAGGAAGCTCATTCCCGCTTCTGCCAGAACAGCATTGTTAAAGCCGATCATAATAGCTGACAGCAGCACTGTCATGGTATTTGGCAGGATATGTACAAACATGATCCTGAAGTCCCCTGCTCCCTGGAGCTTTGCGCTTTTCACATAATCCATGTTTTTATTCCGGATAAATTCACTCCGCACGATCCTGGCAAAGCTTGGTACAAAGGCAATGCCAAGTGCGATGATCACATGATACTTGCCGCTGCCAAGAAGGCTGATAAACAAAAGGGCAAGCAGGATACTGGGAAAGGCAAACACAGCATCATTGATCCGCATCAGCACTTCATCCAGGATGCCGCCATAATATCCGGTCAGCGCCCCGATCAGAATACCGAAAGTGACACCGATCAGTACAGTTCCCGCAGCCACGATCAGAGTCGTTCTGCTCCCGGAGAGCACCCTTGAGAAAATATCCCTTCCAAAATTGTCACAGCCCATCAGATGCTTCACCGATATGCCAGCAAACTTGGCAGAAGGATCCATGGTATTGGGATTATAAGGAGTATAAAAGCATCCCATCAGGATCATAAACAGCATGATCCCTGTCAGAATACTGCCCGCAATGAAATTCTTGTTTTTTCTGATCTTTTTCCAGTTCATCCTTTTCTCCCCGGATCATTCCACTGATATTCTGGGATCTACCAGACCATAGATCACGTCCACCACCATATTGACTACAAGCACCAGCGCGGCAATACACACGATCACCGCCATCACCACCGGATAATCCCTGTTAGAGATAGACGTCAGAAGAATCCTTCCAAGCCCAGGGATCCCAAAAACCTGTTCAATGATAATGCTGCCTGCGATCATATCAGAAAGTGCCATCCCAAGAAAGGTGATCACCGGGATCATGGCATTCTTCAGTACGTGACGGTACAGGACGCTCCGTTTACTGTTTCCTCTGCTATAAGCTGTCCGCACATAATCAAGCTTCATTTCTAAGATCACAGAGCTCCTAAGAAGCTTGACCGCCATGGCTGCCTTTGGCAGTGCTATGGCAAGAGAAGGAAAGAACAGATATCCCACGAACTTTCCTATATTTATCTGATAGGAAACATAACCACCCGGTGTAAACAGCCGGAAGATCATTCCAAACACAAAGGTGATCAGGATCCCGGCAAAGAAAGGCGGTACTGCCATAATGATCTGATTAACCACGGTAATGATCCGGTCTGTCATTCCTCCCTCGTGCTTTGCCGCATACAGACCTACAGGAATGGAGATCAGTATCATCCATACAAAAGCCATCAGTGTCATGGTAATGGTAACCGGCAGCTTATCCAGGATCATTTCGCTGACCGGCATCCGGTAGCTGTAAGAGGTGCCCATATCTCCCTTCAGGAAACCGGCAGCCCATCTGCCATACTGTACAAGCACCGGGTCATTCAATCCAAGCTCCTCCCGCAGTGCCTCTGCCCTCTCCGGTGTTGCCTGGGTGCCCAGCATGGAGGTCACCGGATCTCCCGATATCATATGAAAAGCAAGAAAGACAAAGAGCGTGACTGCAAACAGGGTTACGCACATCGTCAAAATCTTTTTGCCTGCATATCTCATCTCTTTGTCCTCCTATCGTCAGATTACTGGCTGACAAGCTTCAGTTTTGCTATATCCTGAACATACAGGGGATAGAACTCATATCCTGTATAGTTCTTATTTAATGCTACAAACTCCGGCAGATCCTGAATATAAACATTTGCTGCATCTGTAGCAAGAATTGTTTCGCATTCCTTGTAATACTTTGTTTTCTCTGCATCATCCGTGCTGGCAAGTGCATTTGCAAAAGCCGTATCATAGTCTGCATTGTTATAGTTGATAAAGTTGTTGGATGCCGTACTGGTAAATCTCTGCAAAAGGGCTGCTCCTGTAAGACTTGATGCATCTACGCCAACAACCGTGGATTCAAATTTTCTATCTGTATAAACATCACTCAGCCAGCTGTCCCACTCTACAAGCTGGATATTGGCAGTCACACCGATATTGGCAAACTGCTCTACCAGAACCTGCGCGGTATCTATATGGGGCTGGTAGTTGGAAGGTACTGTAATCGTAAAGGAAAAGCCATCCGGATAACCGGCTTCTGCAAGCAGCTCCTTTGCCTTATCAAAATTCTGCTGATACGTATCATTCAGTTCTTCCATATAATACTTTCCAAACGCCGGAAACATGGAGCTTCCCAGCTCGGTTCCCTTACCGTCTGAAATGATATCCATGATCTCCTGCGGATTTACTGCATAGCTGAGAGCCTGTCTGACCCTTACATCATCAAAGGGTGCTACAGCATTGTTCAGGTAAAGAGCCTGCACCAGATTCATCGTCCCTTCCAGTACATCAAACTTGTCAGAAAGCTCTGCTGCCTGGGTTGCTGTCACTCTTGCGAACATATCAATGGATCCGCCCTCCAGATTCATGACAATGGAATCGGCATTGGCACAGATCTTAAAGGTTACATTCTCAATATTAGCCTTTTCTCCCCAATAATCATCAAACCTCTCTACTACAAAGTTCTCCTGGGGTGAACGGGATACATATTTGTAAGGTCCTGTTCCGATGGGATTGGTATCCGGATTCTCATTGGCCTTTGGAATGATTGCTGTCGTCATATAAGCCAGGAATTCTGTGTCTGCTTCCTGCAGTGTTACAACTACAGTATGATCATCTGCAATCGTCACGCTCTCAATATTGGAAAACGCCGGTACCAGAGGTCCTCCGTTACTGGTATCGGCGCATTTGTCAAGTGAAAACTTTACATCCTCTGCCGTAACCAGGCTTCCGTCGTGAAACTTTACTCCGTCTCTTAATGTGAAGGTATATACCTTCCCGCCTTCTGATTCTTCATAGGCGCTTGCCACTGCAGGGATTAAATCACCATCACTGGTCGGCTTAACCAATCCTTCAAACAGATTGAATAATACCTCTTTAGTTCCTGCCGCCACTGCCTTGTGGGGGTCAAGACTATCCTCCAGATCCTGGGGGATTCCGATGGTAATCTGAGAAGAACTCTCCCCTTCCTTGTCACCTGCGCATCCGCCCAGTGCAACAGCAAGTGTGGTAAGCATGAAGACCAGAAGCCATTTTACTGCTCCTTCTTTCATGTTTCTGATTCCTTTCTCATTCTTGTTATGAAATTTTGCATTCTGTTTAAATGCCTCGCTTATTGTATATGATTCTTTTTAAAAAAGCAATCCTTTTTTCAGGACTGCTTTCTTTTTATGGGAAAACGGCTTTTCCCGTTCCTTCTTTCTGTTTTCTTTATTTCAGTACCTTCTTCAGTTCGTCCATAAAGGTATTGATATCCTTGAACTCCCGGTATACAGAAGCAAATCTGACATAGGCTACAGCTTCCAGATTCTTCAGCTTATCCATGACAAGTTCTCCGATCACACGGCTTGGGATCTCTTTCTCTTCCCTATTAAAAATCTCTGTCTCTACTTCATCCACGAGCTGGTTGATCTGATTGATGCTGATCGGTCTCTTATGGCAGGCACGAAGAACGCCTGCTTCGATCTTGGATCTGTCATATGGCTCCCTGTTCTCATCCTTCTTGATCACGATCAGGGGAATCGTCTCTATCTTCTCATAGGTGGTAAAGCGTTTACCACATTCATCACACACTCTTCTTCGTCTGATGGAATTGTTATCCTCTGCCGGTCTTGAATCAATGACTCTTGTATTTTCATGGCTGCAATAGGGACATTTCATAGGCTTTCTCCTGTTCTGGTTCTTTGAGAATATTATATTCCGCACAGAAAAGCATGTCAACCGCAGACATCTACAATAATAATATCAGGTCCGATCTGTTTGATATCCTTGTAGGGAATACAGTAATCCGGTTCCGATTTCAGAAGATTACAGAATTTATTATTTCCCGGTACCGTGACACTGCATATCCTTCCGCTGCATTCATCAAACTCAAGATCTCCGATCCTGCCAAGCTTCCTGCAGTCCCTTAAATTGATCACGTCCTTACATTTCAGTTCTGAATAACGCATCTTTTCCTGCCTCTTCCTCTTTTTATTATTTTATGCAGACAGACAAATCTGGAAATCCTTTTTCTGCATGAATATTTTCCTGGTCTTTTGAGAATGATTACAAGTATCTAGTAAACAGGAGGATTCTTTATGGCACAGGGAAAAGTTGAAATCTGCGGGGTAAATACGGCAAGACTCCCCCTGCTGAAGACAGCAGAAAAAGAGGCTCTTTTTAAAAAAATCACGCAGGGGGACACCTCTGCCAGGGAAAAATATATCGAAGGGAACCTGCGTCTTGTCCTCAGCGTGATCAAGCGTTTTTCATCCAGCAGCGAAAATGCGGATGACCTGTTCCAGATCGGCTGTATCGGTCTGATCAAGGCCATTGATAACTTTGATGTTTCCCTGAATGTCAAATTCAGCACATATGCCGTACCCATGATCATCGGAGAGATCCGGCGTTTTCTCCGTGACAACAATTGTATCCGGGTCAGCCGCTCCCTGAAGGATACAGCCTACAAAGCCATTTATGCAAAGGAAATGCTGTTAAAGAAAAATATGAAGGATCCTACTCTCAGTGAAATTGCGGAAGAAATCGGCATCTCTAAGGAAGATATTGTCTATGCCCTGGATGCCATCCAGAATCCAATGAGCCTGTACGAGCCTGTTTTTACCGATGGCGGGGATACCCTTTATGTCATGGATCAGATCAGTGACAAGAAGAATAAAGAAGAGAACTGGGTGGAACATCTTTCCTTAAGTGAAGCTATGAAGCATCTGAATAAACGGGAAAATGAAATCATCTCCCTGCGTTTCTTTGAAGGAAAAACCCAGATGGAAGTGGCCGGCATGATCGGCATTTCTCAGGCGCAGGTGAGCCGCCTTGAGAAAAATGCCTTAAAGACCATGAAAAACTATCTAACAGCCTGAATCAGTTCCTTTTTCAGACGCTTCATAATTTTCTTCTCCAGCCTGGAAATATAAGACTGGGAAATACCAAGCATTTCAGCCACCTCCTTCTGGGTCAGCTCCTTCCCGGAAGGATCGCTTAAGCCAAACCTTAAATTAATGATCGTCTTTTCCCTGTCAGACAGCTTATCTACCGCTTTCAATAAAAGCTTTCGCTCCACCTCTGTTTCAATATCCCGGTAGATCACATCCTCATCCGTTCCAAGAATATCTGACAAAAGCAGTTCATTCCCATCCCAGTCCACATTCAGTGGCTCATCAATCGAAACCTCCAGCTTCGTCTTATTGTTTCTCCGGAGGTACATCAGAATCTCATTTTCAATACATCTTGACGCGTAGGCTGTCTCTTATACACATTCCGAGCCCACGAGACAGGCAGAAATCTCGTATGCCGTCTTCTGCTTGAAAAAAAAAAAAAATAGGTATGAATAAACCTGTAGTTGGTACTAATGGCTTCAACAACCCACAATCAATTAAACTTGCTGGGGATGCGGCTAACGGCGTTATCGTTG
>OJJU01000255.1_pt1 | contig 23322 bp, 17 predicted proteins | sample 1596141 | NCBI WGS metagenome assembly OJJU01 (sample SAMEA4350150, study PRJEB24818) | metagenome | biome: human; feature: gut; material: faeces | place: Denmark | collected 2013-09
AAGTCGGCGATGTCCTGAATCTCACCTACCGTATAGTAGTGGGCGAGGATAATAGCATCTTTCTCCTTGCAAAGCTTTCTTATTTCAGCTTTCAAGTCCAAGGCTTCGTCAACAGGTTCGTCAACGTTTCCTTACTTAAACCAATCTTTTCAAACAAAAAAAGAAAGACTATATAACTAATTATAATATTTCTTTAAAAGAAAATATCTATGCATAGAAAAAATTTTTATAGCTATTTTATGTCTTGTTGAAAGACCACTATAATTTGTATATTTTGGGAAACCATTTCCTATAAAGCTATCTATATATTTATAATCTTCTATTGTTGAACAAGTGTTTAACAACCAACAAAGTAATAATTGAGTGTAAACCCGCAAAGATTCTTTATATCTTCCATAAATTCCTTTTGCTTGCAAGAATGATTTTATATTTTTATATGCAACTATAGTGTCATCAACATTTTTTTTGTTAAATTTCAATATACTATTACGCATCACATAATAATACATAGGTTTAGATATTATGCATATTTTATTTGTGCTTAACACCAATTTTGTCATTACTGCATAATCTTCCCCCTGATGCAACCCTTCTATAGAACGTATCTTGTTTTTTTCATATATTTCTCTTTTTACCAATCCACTCCATAGAGTATGACAATAACGTCCGGAAACAACCCCTTGTTGATATTCTTCTATATTTATATTATCGGGCTGATTTTGTCTTATTTCTATATCTGAATAAACTTTATAGAAACCAAATACAACGATATCTGCAGAACTTCTTGACATAGAATCGATACATTCTATTATCAAATTAACGCTCACGTAATCATCCGAATCCACATGCATCAGATAATCTCCTGTCGAAGCATCCAAGGCTGTATTTCTTGCAGCAGACAGTCCTCTATTCTTTTCATGATGAAGAATTTTAACTTGTTTTTTTCTATTAGGATAGTCCTCTAACACCTTTTGTAGTATTTCTATAGAGCGGTCTTTTGTACAATCGTCAACAAATATATATTCTATATCATCATATGTCTGTTCAAACAGACTGCGAGCACAACGCTCTATATATTTCTCTACACCATAAACAGGCACGAGTATAGACACTTTCTTATTTTCCATATGATTTTAAATTCTTAATTCTTAACAAGCATTTAAACAAAGTCTTGGCTATTTTATAATGACGAAAAGAAAGAATAACAAAAAGCTTTATTATGTTCTTTGTTTTGCTGAAATCAGATATATATCTATCTCTAATTTCAGGAAACAAAGCCTTAAACTCGTACTCATTCATCACATCATAACGCCATGCCAAATCTTTTGTCTGCACCTTCATTTTATAGAATGCCTCTTTATAAGAGACCTCCAAAACAGGTCCAAGAGTCTCTATGAAATATTTTTGTGACAAAACGGTCTGCTTTGTAGGTTTCCTCACCAGACTATTCTGATTTTCAGCACAGTCATAGTGATAGAACGCTTTTGGCAAATAAGCTATTTTTACATCATTCGTCAGCAAGGAAACATTTACATATAAATCTTCCCAACAACACATGCCATAAGGGAAACATATTCCATACCTGCTGTAACAAACTCGTCTTACGAGTTTGTTCCAGCAACTGCCGTGCAGTTGCTGGAACAGCAACTCGCGCAGCACCTCTTTTCGGTTTATGTCCTTCGGTTTTTGCCCAATATACTCTTGACAGCGACCTTTATTTTGAAAAAAGTCAGTCATCACAATATCTGCATCTTCATCCTTAGCTTTTTGATACATCTCAGCAAGCATCGTTGGTTCTACCCAATCATCAGGGTCAGCATGTATGGTATATTCGCCAATAGACTCATCAAGTCCTCTTTGTCTTGCCGAGCTTACTCCACCATTTTCCTTATGGATTACTCTTATGCGAGTGTCTTTCTTTGCATATTCATCACAAACTTCACCACTTCTGTCAGGAGAGCCATCGTCAATCAACAATAATTCCCAATCAGTGAATGTTTGGGCAAGAATACTGTCAACGCAACGATGAAGATAAGCTTCTGCCTTATATACGGGGACTATTATACTTACTTTTGGCATATTATCTCTATTTTGACTTACAATGTAGAATCAACCAATTTACCAAACGATTATAAGTTCGGTAAAAACGAACAGGTAATAGCACATTACCATAAAGAATCAACTTTTTAATATTAATCATGCAGCAAGAAAGTCTAATACTAAATGGAACACGTCCAATACTCTTGCGCAGGGTTAATATTATCTTATTTTGTTCGTACTGGTCCAAGCATGTCCTTTCTGTCAAATGATTATCAAGAACAGCCAATAAACCAAATAATTTCAGATAAGCATACTTACTTTTAATATTTCTTTCCAACAGGAAATCTGCCATGCAACCAATTATCTTCTTAAAAGCAACAGCTTTACGCTCTTGAGTTTTCTGATTCATCGTGATTGAACCTTCACGAATCTTATATATGTAAGTTTCTTGATTGACAACATACATAGATTGAGCAAGACAAGCCAACTGAAAGCTCCACAGCTCATCTTCATGGATTAAGCCCTCCTCAAAAAACAATTGATTTTTTCTGAGAAAAGACAAATTACACAACTTTCCACATACCATCATATACCATTTGCCATTATAATAGTCTTGCATTATATTTAAATCTTTTAATGCCATACCATCAGCAAGCAACAGGGGAGGAGCGGAGTGCTTTATGCCTGTAATACGATACCCACCAATAACAAAATCATAATCCTCTTTATTTAGTGGTGAGGATAGCTTTTCAATACAATCTGAAGTTATCTCGTCATCGCTATCAAGGAAATAAATGTATTCTCCCGTTGCATGATTTATACCTGTATTTCGCGCAGCAGATAATCCACGGTTTCTATCATGATGACATATCTTAAAATCAATTTTACCTTGATAAGACTTCAATATATCATCAACTATCTCCATACTATTATCAGTACCACAATCGTCTATTAACAAGCATTCCATCTTTCCTAGATAAGTCTGACTCATTATAGACTGTATACAATCCCTGATATACGGAGCGACGTTGTATATTGGAACAACTATTGTTATCTTGATGTCTCTCATTGTTTTTTATTTTCCAAAGCAATCAACACAATCACAGTCTTTCAACCAAGTATTATAGAAAGAACTGAGTTTTCCATAACTATTATCTATATAGTGAACTTTTTTACCAAGCAATGTAGATAAGATCATTACATGTAAGCGAGTTGTATAAACCTCCTTATATGCGCTAACAAACTCCACTCCCCTACGTGTCATACTTTTACGATATATAAAATAGCCTAGTTCCTTTTCGAGCCATTCAGCAAAAGCATGTAACCATATACATTTTTTCTCTGTTTTAAAGTATAATGCTCTACTTTTATAAAAAACTCGCTCGCCAATTGTAGCTCTGCCATCCATTGTCGGCCAATCACATACATCTAAAATCATCGAATCGATAGTGACATCTGTACTTCCGAGTTCTTTATCAATACGTTTTAGATATAACACTTTATCGGTTTGTGGGCAACACCATTTATTAATATAATCCAATGGAATATGATAGGCCATATCAGGTACCAAACGTACTTCATTGTCAAAATTTTCCTTTGCAATCTGATAAGATACTTTATCTCTTACACAAATAGTCAAGCGCTTTAACTTTGCCAAACGTTTGGCATCTGAATGCATAACGTTTGTATCATTATAAAATATAGTATTTGGCAGGATAATTATAGGATTGTCAGGATAATGCTCTATTGTATTCATTACATTGTCCCAAGCCTTACGCCATACATCCCCAAAGTAGCCTCCACCTGTTATCAATATAACAGTATCTTTGCTCAATGCCTTATACTGATACTCATCCCATCCACAAGTTCCAATACATTTATGTGGAACGGTTTTCAAGAAATCCAATTCTCCTTCCCATATTAGTGTATCACCAATATTAGGATAATAAGGAAGACCCCAGAGAACATAATCATTATTTATGAGTGGAGTTATCTCTTTCTTGATTATTGATCTCAATTCTTTGATTTTCGATATATAGTTCATGTTTATTTATCTCCTTAACATATTTATAGTTCTGCCTTTATCATATTTCTTTTGATAAATTCTGTCTGTGAATAAATTACCCCCATTCCAACAGCTTATGTCATAAAGACTTCCGATACTTCTACAATCCAACAAATACATTATAGCCTCTGAAGCACAGAAATAATTTGCTTGGTATTTACTATATTCTGTACCTAAATCCATTACAGAATATGACATACATCCAATATTAAATGACACTGTTTTTTTGTGTACATCAGCTACATTACCACCATGAGAAAAGCCATACACACAATTCAATCGAATAACATTTGTACCATCATGAGCCGTTGATGCATTATTGCTCTCATATGTATTATTTACACCATTATGAAAAGCCTTACAATTTACTTCCACAATGTGAGGAGCATTTGACGAACCATCTGGTGCAGCATGGTAGCTAAAGCCATCAAATCCATTATTAGAGGCTTCACATTTGTATAGATAATGTGTTCCACCTTGAATGCGCAAACCTCCCAATGACTGTGCCTTCCCTACGTCTTCGTTATCCACAATAGAATTATTGAACTTGCATTGTATATAAGTACAAATAGAATTATTATCCTGTATATAAGTTCTTAAACTACCTCTATTGCCATTAACAAATTCAATATTACGGATAAAGACATTTCCTGTTACAACAAAAGGTAAACCCATATTATTGTCAACAACAACTTTTCCAATGCCAATAAGATTTACATCAGACAGGTTTGTGCCATTTTCAAAATTCTTCCCAGCCAAATAATGTCCTTCTAACAACACTATAGTATGCGCACTTGTTTTGATAGCTGATTCTATAGTTTGTTTGGATAGAACTGGGCTCCTACCATTATTACTATCATTACCAGATACTGAAACATATATGGTATCAGAGCCTGAAACCTTGTTCTTTTCAAAATCATAAGTTGTATAGTATTTCTCTTTATACTTATAGATTGGTATTGAAGCCCTAAACTCATCTCCAAACAACTTTAGCAATTTACCTTTGTGAGTATTCTCAATATAGATATCCTTTAGGGATTTTGGATAACCTATCAGATACCACCATTGTCTAATAGGATGACGTAAACAAAACGAAATAAATAGAATAGCTAAAAGGGCAATGGGGGGGGTAATTTTTCTTATTCTCATTTTATTTTTTCAATATAGTTCTTTTCATTTTGTTAAGAACTCTATCTGCAAATCTATTAACTATATTAAAATTCCGTATTAAAGCCGAATCTTGTTCATTGCTATCTTCCAACTTTTCATCAAAGAAACTTCTAAGTTCAGGCTGTAACCAAGTACCACCATCTTGCTTCACTCTATCTCTAAGATATCCATAGTGCACATCATTCAAATGGGGTATCAATCCCATACTCAACATTGCATGTCCATTATAACAATGTGCTAAAGGACACTTACCAACTGCTTTATGAGGGAATGGCTTGTTGGGATGTTCAAAGACATTTCCCAAATCAACATGACCATAACATCCAGAAGCTTCACCAGTTGTTAAATCAATATAAGCGGACCAGGCACCTGCATAACAATATCCAGTCTGTTTCTTACCAAAGATAGTCTTCTTGAATTCCCAAAAAGTCGAGCAGAAAGGACTCCATGTTTTATTGTAATCCTCTTCGCTCATTTTTGTAAGATAGTCAATGTTTGAAGTTCTATCATCTCGCAAAATAGTAAGTTGTGGCAAAGCGCCAAAATTTTTCATAGAGAACTCTTTAATTTCGTCTATGTATGGTATCAGTTCATCAGAAGGAGCCAGCTCGATATTGGCAGAAGCACCAGCATCCCAAATCTTATGAACATTTTCGGCAAAACGGTCGAGCCATCCCTTACGCTTTAGTTCCAAGTAATGGAAAGAACATTTAAACTCCAAATGTTTTAATAAATCCTTGTCCCATGAAAGGAATTTGTCAAGCACATTCGAAACAGTCAAATTAGTAACAACTTCTGCATAATGTCCTTCCTCTACAAGAGCCTTTACATATTGGTCGAGATTCTTTGTGAGAAGAGTTTCACCTTCTGCACAAAAGTTCATAAAGCATGGTCCTCCTAATCTCTTTTGAGATAGAGCTTTTGCCACTTCTGAAGGTGTGTATTTAAACTCTGGCTGAACGCCTTGAAAATGAATTGGGCGTTGAGCAATATAACAATAGTGACAACGGAAGTCACATATTGACATTGGAATCTTAAACAATAAAATTTTCTTCATTACTTTCTTTTTATTAAATGTATTACTTTATTTCTTTCACTTTTACTCAACAACAAATAGCCCTCTGCTATTATTGCAAATGATGCAATTATTATAGCATCGTATATTATTGCGAACCATCCTGAAACGGGTAAAATTTTTATGACTACAAAAGCCAATACTGCATTTATGAAACAACAGCCCAAAGTCAAAAAAATTTCCTTATAAAATGTTGTCCAATGCTGATTCAGCAACTTAGCCGTATATGGTAAAATTATAACCAACTGTCTAATGGTTGTCAAAAAAGAACTAGTTCCGATAATTATATACATACCATATCGTGAACAATATTTTAGTCCAAAATAAACACCCACAACATTAACAACTCCCATAGCTAGAAATGTTAGTGAGTTTATCTTTAAACGATTAGAAGCTGTTAGCACATTATACAGGACTTGCGTTCCCGCCAATACAATAAATGCCGAACATCCTAACACAGATAAGACTGTAAGAACAACGGGGGCTAATGTAGGTTGCCACAAGCTGTAAAAACTAACCCCTAAACAACAAAATGTTACAATGGGAACCGAAACTATAACAATGGATATTTTCATCGCCATCCGCAATTCTTGTAAGACACTATTATAATCACCCATTGCCCAACTTTGCGTTATTGATGGAGAAAAATTGCTGTTTATAGTTGTTGCCAATTGTATTATTGCAGAAGGAATTGTCTTGGAAACAGCAACAACTCCCATTGCATATGGTGATATAAACAAATTAGACAATAGAAGATCAAGACCAGTCAACAACAAATGTCCACATTGATTAACTGAATTCCAAATCCCTGATAAAAGCATCTCCTTGACTGCCGACCATGAGAAACTGACTTTATCGAAATGGATTTCTGGTAACAGTTTGTTCTGATAATAAACATATGCAGGAAGCATAACTACAGAAAGAATTAATGCGACTAATGACACATAAAATATCTTTATTGGCAATAAACTAAATACCACCAACAATAGCACTGCATTACAAACTGTACGTACACAATTCAATATATTACTATAAAAAATGGCATTCTTAACATACATCGAAATAGAATAAAGCGATGACATCATCCCAATGAAGAAATTGGCAAACACGCAACCAAACAATAACTTCACATCAATAATATCAACATTGTCTATTACAATAATATGTTCTAACTTTAACGCCACAGCTATAGATACAGGTAATAACAATGCTATCAATCCGATATTAACTACATATACAGATGAGTAATAACATTTGGCTTTATCCGTCTTTCCCTGATGATAGGCAACAGAAACAAAACGTGACGCCATCGAATTGAATGCTGTTGTCAACAATGTAGCATACATTACAAAATTTGCTGCTAGCTGCGTGTAACCATTAGCTTCTGCCCCCAATGCTTTTACAATGAATGGTGACAGAAAAAACTTGTGGCAAACTGTACTATTACAGTAAATATTCCTGTAATCAGATTGAGTATCGTGTAAAATTTATTCGACATTAATAATTATTGGTTGTATTACAATATTTAATGGTTTTTGTTGTATTTAGGACATTACCCTTTGTATAGGTACTTTTGCAAGTGCCTATATGTTGAGTAATATTCAATTGGTTACTATGCATTTCGTAAACATTTTCTTAGCTCTGAATTTGAAGACTACCATCATTGGTATAACTTATCTATTAAGAATTGGTTTTAGTACTTACTTGCATCTCTTCATTTATCTCCTTCAATCTCTCGTCTAGTTTGTGCAATTCCCTTATTAGTATACCGTATCGTGGGTTTTTAGCCTCCCATTTGGCATATTCCTTATTAGCTCGTTTCTCTTCCCTATCGTTTAAAGCAGACATTCTGCTAAACAAGAACCATGAAGCAGACCAAAACGCACATAGTATTGAAATTGTCCATGATTCCAGCAAACCATAGATCACTAAAAATAGCTCCAACAACCCTAAAAACAAAGTTACCAAGCCTCCAATCATAAAAAATTTCGGACTATGATTTTTGAAGGCTTTTTCTCGATTTCTTTGCATAGGTCCAAGTTCGGCTTCGATATCCTTTATCTTTCGAGTCAAGAATTCCTGTTCTTTGTATAATTTGATTTTTCGATTAGCCTCTTCCTGTTCTTGACGTGACTGGGCAAGCTCTGCAGTTGCTTTTTGCAACTCTTTCTTGTGTTGCTGCAATGAATCAGATAATTTATTCTTTTCTGATTCAAGATCACCTATGTGCTTATTAGAACCATCAACCTTGTCTTTCAAATTCGCAACGGCATTTTTTATATCCTCTATTTGTTTCTCTTTTTCCTCTGACTCTTTTTGGAGTTTCTGGTTTTTTCTTGTTGCCAGAGCCAAAGAATTATTATATACTTCGTTGTCTTTGTATACAGCCTCCTTTATCAATTTAGCTATCGACTGTGGAATCGTTCCACTCTGACTTATTTGTTCGACAGTAGAAATAACATTCTTTGCCCTACGATACAAATGTGAAATGAAGTCCTTATAAACCTGAGGATCAAAATCATCTTTAGTCTGATTGTAAAAACGAGCGACCTCCATAATTTTGTATCTTACATTAGACTTATGCAATCCCAAACAACGAGCCATAGTTTCTGTCAATACATAATCAGACACATCAATATCCTGTTTATTGTGCATCCACAAATCTAGTATCACCTTTCCAGTGCTAACCATATAGCTTGTATCTTCATGCTGTGCATGACAGAAGTTTATTAAATCTATGTTATCTGTCATGAAATGAACGTTCCCATTTAATTTCTTTTCCTTACGACGACCTTTTATATAGTCGTCCATATAAACATCATGTATTTCTCTAAAATTATCTTTAGAATACGATGATTGGCTATTATTTCGCATTTCCCCCAACAGCTTAGTTACAGCCTTTCCTTTATAATCATTTATGACTTGCTGTACTGCAGGAGGAGACATATTTGGAAACACATCGATTTGTAGGGCGAGTAGTTTTTTATCCAAATTCAAACGTATCTTGGCCAAATCGTTAGGTATAAGTTTCCTTCTTGTATAGGAGTCATAAATGTCTGTCAATGGATTAGGGCCATTTTGTTCCACTTTTTCCAATATATATTTTATTTCCTCTACAGTCATAGGATTCACCTTAAGCAAGCCGCCAGAGTTTAAGATGATAGAGCAGACCTCTTTAGAATAAGTTTGTTTAAGAGATGTCGACAGTTCAAGTAGGCCTAAAACAATGGAAGTATCCAAAAAATACTCTGTCCTTATACCATTACCAGAATCATTTACCAAAGGCTTGTCACTTTTGAGAAAGGCCACAACTATTGAGCTCCAGAACAACTGATGAACTATCGAATATAGCTCTTTATCTGAATCATGTACATATTGTAAGAAAAGTATTAATGTCGCATATTTTTCATTTACACAATTCTTATTTTCATTCTCAAAATATCCTAAAATATCGTCTGTGTTGTCAGCAATGAATTGAACAAACGTAACTCCATCATCCGAACAACCTTGTTGTGACAGAAACTCTTGATACTTGGTTTCTATTTCTTCTAATTTGCCAGAAAAGAATCGTTCCTTTTCTTCTATATTATCCTCATCATAAAAAGCTCCGTTTATTTGGAAGGTGTTTCCTTTTTCATAAACAACAAGGCTGAAATTTTGATTGTTTCCAATCTTGCATACAGATTTCGCAATGACGATAGTTGGTATCTTGATTCCAAACTTATCATAAATAAACCCAGAAACCTCATCGGCTGTACAATACACTCCCTCCCCCTTTTTCTCTGCAAAAATCTTTGCCAATGCGTATTTGATAATAGGGAAATACATTTCTGAGTACAATCCCTTTGTTCTACTCGCATATAAAGCAGAAACAAAAGCATAATTCGACTTCTTCATCTTATATAATGTTTGTTTCAATTTAAGGTACAACCCTTTGTATAGGCACTTTTGCAAGTGCCTATATATTGAGATATTAATAATTTCACTTGTTTATTAACTATTTTCATACATTTTATACACATGTGATTTTCGGCTGCACTCAGCATAGCTCAAACAAGTTTGGCTCTGCACTCGTTGGCACGAAAATTCTTCGCTCGACAATTTAAAAACAAGCTTTCATTGTTCTCACTTATCGAAAATGTTTCATACTTTTTCTCGCCATGGCATAGTTCAAGTAAGCTTGACTCTGCTCATGACTTATCGAAAAAGCGAAAAATCTTCACAGCTGTACATAAATCAATTTTTAAAATTAGCAACGAGGATTCTTCTTTCTAATTTAAGACCTAATTTGAGGGTTTACTTAAGAAATCAAAATACATAATAAATCAATCTACCTCGAAGTCCTCTACAACATCCTCTATATTAATCTCTTCATCACTAAACAAGGATTTTAAATCTTCCAAATTATACATATTCATAGTAGGAAGTTTGCTTGCCAAGCCTTTTTCTCTTACAAATCCAAAAAACACATTGTTTATATGTTTTGTCATTGGGCCATCAGCATCTTTCGACTTTATAGCATTTAACATTTCATACATTTCACGTAAGGTCGATTCATTTGGCACCAATCCATTTCGCTTATAAAAACGTATTTTCTCAAATAAAAGACAATGAGTAGAATATGCTTTAACCTGAAAATCTTCACGATCTGCAATCAGTTGCTTCATCATTCGTTCTCCTTCTTGCAGAAGTTTATTCGCTGTTTCATAATCAATTATCTCATTAGCTTGACGTAAATAGTTTCGAGCTATGGCATTACGTACAATATATGAGCTTGGAGACATTGATTCTGCTTGACGAAAATGGTTTAAAGCTAATTCATAGTCAGAATCATACTGTTCTGACAATCCAACCTGCAACCAATAATTATAATCATCATTATAATATGACTTAATATCCGAAAGAAGATTTTTGACATCGTTATTTTTTAGGTGTAGTACTGAGCGTAACAATCTACACTTCATTAACGATGATGCTATTTCATTCCAATATGTATGTTGTTTGTCTAATACCTGTGGAGATATAACAACAAGTATTTTTTTCAACAACTGAATATAATACTGAGACTTAATTTTCAATAAATGTGGGACAAGAAATGAATCGCGCAAAACGATCCCGTTTGAATCTTTAAAATATGTTATATAGTCTTCACACACATTTAAAATATTATTACTATCTCTTCCATACATCAATGTAACGATTTCTAATGGAATATAAGGTAAATCCAGTTTTGAGAAGATTGCAAGCTGTCTCAACAATTCTATTCCTTTGCTCTGTTGAAGTTTATTCTTTTTCTCAAAAAAAGCATTTAGTTGGCGTATTTGGAAGTAACTACCATTAGTTATGGTGAATAGACACGATTCGACATCTTGATATGAAGAAATATAAGCAACACGTTCATCAAACGACTTTGCTTTTAGTTTGCCGAGAAGTCCTTTCTTATCTAATTTTTCCACAATATCAATAGCAAATACATTATCACGCGAATTAGTATTACCATCGATTAACATTTCTTCGTACCAAGTTTCAGACACCAAACAATATCTCTTTCTATTATGCGAATATGTTCGCGCAGCAGTAATTACCAGTATGTTTTTTTCTTTTGGGAAATTATTAATTAATGACTTTATCTCTGAATAATAGAAACTTGCATTGTCAAAAATAAGTGCAATAGTATCCTCTGCTATTTTACGAGTTTTCTTTCTAAAATCTTCTGTATCAAACTTCTTTCCACAAAAATCATAAACCGCAACATTTTCATTGACAAGATCAATCGCAATACGCTTTAGGTAAGTGGATTTTCCCGTCATAGATTTTCCATAAAATGCAACCATCAATTTGCATCCTCTTTTACTACCAATATAGCTAACAATATCAGAAAACTTATTCTTAATTTCAGGATTTGAAAAATCCCAATCGTAGATTATATCTCTATAATCAGGGTGTTGTCCAAAGTACAAATAAGAATTATAACCTTTAAATTTCTTATCTTTTTCATATTTATCCTTTACATACAGAAAATCATCTATATTGTGGGATTTCGAATAACTGTCTTTTGTTTTTATCAAAGACTTAAGATGATTGGCAAATTCCTCTGTTGTCCATTCCAATATATGTGCTCCAATTTTTGATACCTTAGACTTGAAGATTAGTGACGGTCTTGGATTTATAAAAAACAACTGTCCATGTGATGTTTTACTAGAAACCGAAGAAAAGAGACCTAGATAATAATCTAAATTTATCTCATTCATTTCTGTGCCAACAACTACAAAATTTTCAATTTGCATGTCTTGAGCAAAACAATTGAAACGATAATCTGTAGAATGTAGCATAGAATCAACATATTGTTGATTTGAGAACACCAAGTTACCAGAACGATTTCTTACACACCCATGAAGCTTTATATATTCTTTTTGTTTCGCACGAGTAAACGAGAACGGTCTTTCTGTATTTTGTACTATAAGATACCCATTGGGAACAGAGTTTTCTATTACATCATCAATATTAATTGTATAGATTTTTCTCCAAAAACTGAAAGTAGCTATTGTCTTATGAAAATCTTGAGGTGTACAATCAATAAATTGAGACACTATAAAATCCTGTACTTTAAGTTCAGAAACTTGTCCGCCCGCAAAACTACAAACATCAGCCAACGAATGGGTAAACAATTCATTATATTCATCTGAATTCTCTTTAAAGCCCAATAATTCGATCAAGATATTCTTTTTAAGAACATTACCTGAAGGTATTAGTTCTCCATTACCATTTATAGCACCTAAAGAGAATCCCGCACCAGTGAAAAGGATAGGATGACTGGATAACAGACATCTATCCAACTTTTGAATAAGACTAGTTTCCATATTGATTATATAATTGTAATTCATTATAAATCTCATTTGAACTCAAATTTGGACATAACCTTTGTATAGGCACTTTTGCAAGTGCCTATATATTGAGATGTTAAAATTTTTACTTGTTTATTAACTATTTTCATACTTTTTCTCGCCATGGCAAAGTTCAAGCAAGCTTGCTTTGCTCATGACTTATCGAAAAAGTTTCATACATTTTCTTCGTTCGACAATTTAAAAGCAAGCTTTCATTGTTAATTGAGGGCTTGCTGCCCTTGCTGGGGCGCAAGGCTTGATATCGTGAAAAAATGAAGACGTTATCATTGGGCGATGAAGTCGTTATCGTTGGCAGATGAAGACGACTTCGTGGGGCGATGAAGACGTTATCATTTTCTGGTGGTTGTTCATACGTTCTTCAGACTCTTATTGCGCATGGTGTAATGGTCGCCTACTACGTAGTCGCTCTGGTCGAGCTCGGGGGTGATGTAGGAGGTGGTGTAGATGAGCTGATAGGAGTCTGTGGGGTATGACTTCAGGCGTTCGATAAGGGTCTGCTGGAATTGCTGGGCACGCTCCTTCTCTATTCCCTTGTCCTCCATATTGTCGGCAAAGATGAAGTGCGGATAGCGCATCCAGGGGATGTCGAGAGAGGCGAAGAAGAGGGAGAAGCGAGCCACTATCTTCAAGAAGAATGCTGAGGAGGCACTGTACTTGGAGTACTTGTCGGAAAGATAGACGAGATTGTTGGCAAAGTCGACGTGGAAGTCGGAGGGGCGTGAATTGACGAAATCGCGCGCTGACGCTCCTTGTCGTGTTGCAAGAAATAGACTCCGTGCTCCTGTATCTTCGACAGCACCTGGGCGCGACGACTCTCTTGACCTGCTGTCTTGGCTTGTATCAAACGCTCCTCATACGAAAGGTCGGACTCAAGCTGCTCCTTGCGCTCTATGAGTTGTTCGTAATACTCGGCTCGCTCCGCCATGTCGTACAACTGTAGGAGTTCGCCATTTGCCTTTCCCTTATTATATATAAGGTCTTCGATTTCTTCTTCGGCTGTGCTGCGCACATTGTCGAGCATCTGGTCGAGCGTCTTGCGGGCGCTGCGATGCTTGCGACGAAGGCTGAGACGTTGGGCTTTGAGCTGGTCGAGCCGCTTGATGTCCTGCTCATGAATGGACGCTGACTCCTTGATTTGAAACGACAGTTCGGCAATGAGTCGCTTTGCCTGGGTTATGCCCAACTTGTCCTTTATGGGCGACTTGCATAGACGGCATGTGCCTTCTGGCACATCATTTGGCAACGGTGAGAGGCATTCGGGACAATACTCCAACTGCAGGTTGCCGAGTATCTGACGGGTGGAGACTGAATTCTGCAGGGCTTTCTGCTTACGCTTAAGCTCGTCTATGAACATGTTTGTGTCCTCTATGTCGTGAGTCAGGATGTCCTCGTCACGCTCTGCCTTGTCCAAATCATGGGCAAGCGCCTTGACAAGCTGCATCTGTTGCATTGTCTCCGACTTGTGGCGCTTGCTGACTTCCTCGCCTTGACGTTTGCGATGGATGTCTTCTTCCAATTGCTCTATGTCAAGTTGCTTCTGCCTGATGAGCGACTCTATATGTTCCTTGGAACGCTGGTCTTTTGGGAGTGACGATTCTACAGAACGGATATCGGACTTTATCTCGGTGATGGCGCTCTCAAGTTCTTTCTTCTTGAGTTTGGCTGAATAGAGCTCGGAGTCGAATATGCCAAGCAAAAGATCGGCTACTGCCTCACGGGTGGTTTGCTTGTCAAACTGCTCGTAGTAGAACAAAGAACTGGTAGGCGACTCCTGGTCGATATACAGCAGACGAAGCAGCTGGTGCATAGTTATATTGCTGTCGCCCTGCACTATAGGCATACCCATAACCTCGAACAATTCGTTGGAAAAGCTACGCTTGTTGGACGTTGTGCTATAGCCGAAGTAGTTTGACTCGCAATTGGAGGCAAGCGCTTGGTCGATGCTTCCCCAGTAGACGGTCATTCCGCGCTTTGGGAGGACACGTCCCTCATCGTCCTTCTCTATAGGGCGTGAGAGGGTGAGCACGGCTCCATCTGTTTCCACCTCGACCATTACGCGCGAACAGCTACGGGCTTGGGCTACGAAATTGGTATATTCGCCACCGAGGGCATAGAACAGAAGGTGGGTGATTGTGGACTTGCCACTACTGTTCTCGCCACGGATGATGTTGACTCCATGATGAAACTGCTCATCGTAGGCTACAAGTCCGCCTTCGGTGAGAACATACAAACGATTGACAAAGAGATTAGCAGCCATCGTATTTTGATTCTAATAGTTTGGTGCGATATTTCAGTCCGTCTACTCCGTTAAGTGGTGTATTGCGGAAGGACAGCATGAGCCACGACAATACATTGGCATCTTCTGGCGGCATTTCGTCGAGCTGTGACATGACCTGCTGCATCTTATCGGCATCTGTTACTGACACCTTCTGCTGGAGCAGCATTTCGGGATCGATGAGTCCGTAGCTTGCCAGATGGCTCAAGGCTATCATCTGGTAGGGACGCAACCGCTCGAAGATGCGACGGCTGTTGGATATATAATTGTATGGGGTGAACTTGTTGGGGATGAACTTCCTGCGCGAGTCCTTCAACTGCGTCTCATCGCTCTTCAGGCTGATCTTGTTAGCAAGATATGGAAACAGCAGATAGAAGTCGTAGATGCGCAGGCGGTCTACCTCAATCGTCTCGTTGCCATCAAAACGCTTCAGAATGTAAAGCATGCGAAAGATGGTGTGAAAGGGGTCGAATGCGGGTACGTACATTGTTGTATGCGTTGATGACTGTTAGTAATCTTTCCAATTGATGTGGCATTTGCCCGTGAGATAGTAGAGCATGCCATAAATGTCGTCTTCGTTATAGCAGAGCTGGCGATCGCATGAGCCATTGGCATTAATCTCGTCGATTATCGGCAGCACCACTTTTTCGTATACCATCTGTCGGATATCGCAAAGCGGATGGCTTTCGATGTTAGGCAATATATAGGTGTCGAAACGGTGGCATAGCTTGGCAAACAGATAACTGTCGATGAGCTGGGCTGACTCATAATACTGGAAGCGCGTTGACTTCTTGGCAAAATACATCTTCAATCGTCGTGCCTTGTCGATTGCCGACTGTGAGAAGCCTCCATCCTTGAGTTTTGCCTCCAAGCCTATTGTATGGGGCAATTTGGTGCGGTAGCGCTTGATGTCGTCAAGTTTCTTCTGTAGTCGTATGTCGTTGTTGATTTCATCATTCAACCGTCGAAACCATCCTCCAAGACGGCTCTCGGATTGAGTGTAGTAATTGTTGACTTCACGGGCGTTAGGATTGTAGTTGTCTACCTTGCGTATTTTCGTATCATTAAAACTGTTGCCAGTACCAGGGTCTCCATTTACACTTAAGTTTATTTCCATGGCAAAGATATGTTTTTGTTATTCACATGTCGTAATAGGAAACTATTGCAGCAAGGCTTTTACGTGTTTGACCAATAATTCATCGGTAGGCTCCTTGGCAAGTTGTTGGCGCACAGAGTGCTCATTGTTGCCTTCAAGAGCAATGGTAAGGGCGGTGGCATTAGTGTCGGTATAAAAACCTGCATTACACATTATATATATTATATTGGCAACAAGGTTGCGATTGAACAACGTGTCCTTTTGTTTACCAGGACTAAACACAATACTGAGGGCACTGAAAAAGTCCCCTAATTAAGTTAATGTTGCTTTATTAGGGAACTTTGAATTTGTGTACTCAAAAGTTGCGTATGTGCAATATTTTTTGTACCTTTATGCATAATACGAGATTATGCTACAGCAACAACAGACTATATTATTCAGTGATTATTCAAGTTTGTATGACTTGATTATTCCCCAAGACAACCTGCTCCGACAGATAAACGATATGGTGGACTTTAGTTTTGTGTACAAAGAACTGCATGACAAGTACTGTCATGACAATGGGCGTACGGCAGAGAGTCCCATACGTATGTTCAAGTATCTCCTTTTGAAGGTGATTTATAATATATCGGACGTTGATGTTGTAGAACGTGCTCGCTATGATATGTCGTTTAAGTACTTCTTGGGATTAACTCCTGAGGAGACTAACTTGATTAATCCTAGTTCCTTGACCAAATTCCGTCGACTTCGCCTGAAGGATATGGAATTGCTGGATCTACTCATCAAAAAGACAGTTTCTATTGCTATAGAAGTAGGGGTTCTCAAATCCAAAACCATTATCGTAGATGCAACCCATACGCTTTCACGTTCTAATCCTATTAGTGCAGCAAAGAATTTGGAATATTATTGCAAGTCAGTAATCAAGGTGGTTAATTCTGTAGATGACAGTATTGAACTGCCAGAGCTTCCTAAAGAGAAGAAATACTCTTCTATCATGAATGCAGCCAAAACAATTGTAGCTGCAGTAGAAGCTGACACGGTAACAGCCAATATGCCTGCCGTTAAGGAACGTCTCAACATGCTGAAAGAAACCATTTCTGACGCTGAGACACGAGGCGTAATATCAAAGGACGAGGATGCCCGCACCGGACATAAGACTGCAAATTCTTCATTCTTTGGGTATAAGACGCATATTGCTATGAGTGATGAAAGAATCATCACTGCTGCTACTGTCACTTCTGGCGAAAAAGGAGACGGACAGCAATTGCCGGAACTCGTAAAGAAAACGGAGGAAGCTGGGATGGAAGTTGATTCCATAGTTGCAGATACAGCATATTCCAGCAAGGAAAATCTCAGAATGGCAAAAGAAAACAACATGCATCTCTCGGCTCGTTTGAGCTCTGTAATTGACGGTAATCGAACGAACAAACTTCCTTTTGAATACAACAAGGATGCAGATCTGTACGTCTGTCCGGCAGGGCATCTGGCGAAAAGGAAAGAGAAGAATAATCGCAAAGATGGTAAGTGCCTTAGAAACTCCAGCATTACATATTATTTTGACGTAGACAAATGCAAAGTCTGTCCATTACGTGAAGGCTGCTACAAGGAAGGAGCCAAGACTAAAACATATATGGTCACCATCAAGTCGGATGAACAGTTGGAGCAAATCGAATATCAAAAGACTGAAGAGTTTATGAGTCTTCAGAGAAAACGATACAAGATAGAAGCCAAGAACTCGGAACTTAAGAATGTCTTAGGATATGACAGAGCACTGTCATACGGCTTGTCGTGCATGGAAATGCAGGGAGCTTTGACTATTTTCACCGCAAACGTCAAGAGAATCCTCAAATTAAAGCAAAATGCATAATGGTCAAGTAGAATCCTCTATATATTGTCAAATATTGGCGTAATAAACGCTATATAAAGCTATTGGGAACTATATTCTTGTCCAAAAAAGTATTCCTCTTTTAAAAGATGAAAGATGAAAATACTTCTTGGACAAGAATAAAAGTTTAAAATAAACTCTACAACTTAAATTTGGGTACCTTTTTCAGTGCCCTCCTTGGCGTACCTCCTGCTAATGTTTGTAGGCATGACCTTGAACTTACGCATCATTTTGATTAAATAGGTTGGCGTTCCCGAGGAAAACCAATAAGCTCCAAACTCTCTTGTCGAAAAACAGTTGAGCAAGCTGAATGGATTGTACACATCAGGCGATTTGGCAGAGAAATGATAACCGTCATAGTTTTCCTTCAATTCGGCAATCGTTTCCTCCCGAGTCAATTCTTGCGATTTTGCCAATTCGTCTATATCTTCCGACATCTGTGTCAGCAATTCCTCTTTGGTAATGCCACAAATTCCCGCATACTCATCATTCATTGAGATGTTGATGATATTGTTAAGTTCACTGAAGATACTAACCTGCGAGAACTTCGTGATACCAGTGAGGAAGACAAAACGAAGCTTAGCCTCGCTATACTTCAGCGGGCTATAAAAGTTGCGCATCATATTGCGAAGCATATCCAACTGTTCCTTCTCATGCACGACATCCAGCATTGGCGCATCATATTCGTCAATGAGCACCACCACCTGCTTGCCACTCTTCTCATAAGCAGTATTGATGAGGTCTATCAAACGATTGTTTGCCCCTTTTACAGGTTTCGTGACACCCCATTTCTTTTCCTCTTCTTGCAGACGATAATCCAGATACTCTTCCAGTTGCTCCTTATCCATGTGCTTTCCACCGCTCATATCGAAGTGAAGCACAGGATATTCTGTCCATTCTTTTTCCAAATTTTCGATGGCAAGTCCTTTGAAGAGTTCTTTCTTGCCCTCAAAGTAGCTTTGCATCGTAGTGACAAGGAGCGACTTACCAAAACGGCGTGGTCGTCCCAAGAAGAAATAAGAACCGCTGGTATGGGCCATACGATAGATATATTCCGTCTTGTCGATATAGAGTTTGTCTTCCTTACGGATTCGCTCAAATGTCTGTATGCCTATAGGATATAACTTCAATGCCATAATTTTCTTGTCTTTAACTTCATTGGACTTTCAACCTTGTTGTCAGCATAAAAGTTGAAATAAAAGTCATTCTTGCATATAATATTTTGCAAAGATAGAAACAATTTTGACAAGAAGCAAGCCATAACGCAAAAATTGTAGGAGGCTATGACGTCCCCGCCGTAGCCTACGTTGCAGCATGCCCAGTCCTTAAAATGGCATTTGTATGCACTTGCTGTCGTTATCAATCAGTTCACTGCTGTCCAAAGAAAAAATCTTGGACAGCAGTGGTATGACATATAAAAGTATGACATACAGAGATACATTTTTGTTCATCCCGAGGAATGACATTTACGGAAAACTCATTCTTCGGAATTTTTTCGTTTTCAGCCTTTAGTATAAAGAAAATGAGCCGTTCCTTGGAGGCTTTGCGCCTCCGACCACTGGGCGAACCTCCGCAGTGTTTTCAATGGTATTAGATTTATTCTTGCTAAAATATTGTGTCCATAAAGACACAGCAAGGTATGTATTAAGTTACTCAAAACCTTTCGAGTTACTCTCGAAAGAACCTGCCTATCGGTGGATACATCTCCAAAGTCGAGAACCAACCTATCGGTAGTGATAGAAATGAGAAAATTCTATTGTTCCGATTGTACGAGTAGTTAGAGTAAAGCCTCGTTGCTATAGATTTTATCTTTGTTAACTTAAATGTACAGGTAGGGAACACGAATGTTCTGGCAATAACAAATCTTCCACATCTTACTTTTAAAAACATAGATATAGACGATGAATATAGTTCGGGGCTTTAGGAAGCGTCAAGTCGTTCATATAGTTTTCTTTTTCATTTTTTACATCAGTATTTACCCACGATACGGAATCTTAGAACTCACAACATCTATTTTGTTTATGTCATAACCATTGATTTGTAGAAAGTGGTATATGGACTGCACTGTAAGCATTTTATTGTTAGTTGGACCTACAACAATCTTTTTAAGAGCCTCCTTAGGTACTCGTATTTCAACATAAGGAGTAATATACCCATTGCGAACACGATACTTTATTTTTGAAGCATCATCACAGTGTACAACACCTCTTGTTTCTTGTTCATGCTTGTATGCATCATTCTTTGCACCTAAACATGTTGAAAGAATTATATTGTTGTAAAGAGCGTTCCTGTTATGGTTGTTATCTTCTTTTGATGGCTGGGGACCACCGAGAGCAACAAAACAACCAGTTTTGACCAATTTAAAAAAACTGCCCAATTCTGTTTCAATGGCTTTTTCTCCATAGATGCATCGTGCCATAATCTCATAACTTTTTGCTAATATATCATAGTCAAATGCTATGGCACAACCGTTTCCATTTGCAGCATACATACCCCACATACTCAAATTGTCCTCATTTGCTGAGAATGAGGTGATATAATAACTACGAAAAGCACCAACCACAATATTTTGGTCTTTCTCTATCTTGTTTACTATGTTAACGCCCTCAACTATTTCGTGAGGGTCATTTTGGTACAATACATTTGTTGCTCTAAGAACTATGCAATCCTTATGGACGATATTAATTAGGGCATTCAAGTCTGTATAATGGAAAACATTCCAAGTTGTTGTTTGTCCTGCTACTGTTGGCATAATGTTATTTTTTTAGTTTATACTTCGTTATAATTGATTTCAAGAACTCACGATTTATTTGGTCTATAATAAATATTCTTAGTGGAAAGTTTATCAAAATGGAATTTGAATGTTACCACTAATATCTTCACTTACCATAGAGCAATCTTGCAATTTATGCAAATCTTCAATATGACTTATCAGATTATTATAGTTTTCAAGATTCTCTATCTCTTCACGCCTTGCTTTGCTCAACTTACAAAACTCTTCTTCTTGTTCTAGTCCTGCAAAACGTCGTCCACATAGGTTAGCGGCAATGCCAGTTGTAGAGCTTCCGCTGAAAGGGTCGAGTATCCAATCGCCTTGATTGGTTGACGCAAGAATCATACGAACAAGAAGGCGCAAAGGCTTTTGTGTCGGGTGTTTGCCACAAGTTTTTTCCCATCGACCGATTGCTGGCATTCGCCATACATCTGTCATTTGCTTACCATCATTCAGTTCTTTCATCAAGTCATAATTGAATTTGTGTGGAACTTTCTGCGTTTTTCTTGCCCAGATTACAAACTCTGTAGAATAGGTAAAGAAACGACAGGAGATATTAGCAGGAGGATTGGTCTTCTGCCACGTAATCACATTCAGAATCTTATATCCAAGTTCCGTAAGACAATTTGCCACAGAAAAGATATTGTGATAAGTGCCACTTATCCATATAGTACTATTGTCTTTCAATTTGTCACGGCATAAGCGTAGCCATTCCATGTTGAACGCCATCATGTCCTCTTGAGACTTTCCTTTATCCCATTCCCCCTTGTCCACGCACACAATCTTACCGTTCTGCAACGATATTCCACCGTTGGATAGAAAGTAAGGAGGGTCGGCAAATATCATGTCGAACTTGAAGTCAAACTCTTTGAGGAGTTTGAAGCAATCGCCATGAGCAAGAACAAAGTCATTATTAGGTGATTTGTAATATAATTGTACCATTAAAAATTAGTTTATCTTATTCTATTTTTCAGAATTCTGAAGTATTTCATCTATGAAATCTTGTAATGTACTTAGATTGTATATGCTAGGAATTTCATCATAAGCTTCATTTAATTGCTCTTTTGCCATTTTCCAACCAGTACCATCTGTAATCCAAACAAACTCATAACCATCTACTGAGTTTATTTTCTTGGCAACATCCATATAAGAACGTGGAATCTCAGTAACCTTAGAACCTTGAGTTCCATAATAATTCACTTCAACCAAATACTTCTTATTTGGACATGATATTACGAAATCAAATCTTTTAGAATCTTTTTTTAAAACAGAACTAATTGCAGGCAATTTCTTTGATTGAACCTCGCGCTCATAATCAATCCCTGCATTATCAAATAGCATAGCAACTTTTGAAGCCATTATTTCACCTATACGATTCTTTCGACCATGAGTGTCTAAACCTGCTTCAACACCAAAGACATAATCTACAAGATTTTTTATATGCTTGTCTTGTAAAACAGTTATTAAACCAGAGTCTTCTATAAACTCCATAATATGGTCTACACTATCAAAGAAATTATATACAAGATATTCATTTCCGTCACGTCCCCATGCCTTTTTATGCTGATTCTTTCTAACTGCCAGAAGTATTCCCATAACAGAAAATGCTTTGGGATTTTCTTCCCAAAGCTCTTCGACTGCTTTACGCATATCTTTTTGACCTACCAAATAATTCAACTGAGTAAGTCTCATAGAAATAGTTTTTATATTATCTATAACCTTTTGAAAGTTAGTATAATAACTAAGTCCTATTTTGATTTCTGTCATTTTATTAAAAAAGACAGTAAAATCTATCTTTTGCATCATAAGGTTCTTATTTTATCGATAAATTCTTGAACAGAAGTTAAGTTGTACACACTCGGTATTATTCCATACGCCTCTTGCAGTTTGTTCTTTGCGGATTTCCAACCTATACCATCAGTAATCCATACGAACTCAAAGCCATCCACAGAGTTTATCTTCGGTGCTATATCTGAATAAGAGCGTGCCACCTCATTAAGGCTGTCTCTTGTAGACATCTGATGCAGCCGACGGATCG